>Ga0308165_1000084_pt1 | contig 245868 bp, 228 predicted proteins | sample PhyWR2_FD_201032 | JGI IMG/M metagenome (GOLD analysis project Ga0308165, IMG submission 201032) | Phyllosphere microbial communities from UC Gill Tract Community Farm, Albany, California, United States - DLSLW.R2 | ecosystem: Host-associated > Plants > Phyllosphere > Unclassified | place... | reverse complement strand
AGAACTGGCATAGCAGCAGGAAATAACAAAGCTAAACCTGATCGAACGAATGCCATTTTTCATGGCAGAAGGTAGAGCAGGAAGAAAATAACCTAAGCACCACTTTACCTGCTTTCCTAAAAACAAGCTTAATATACCTATACCACCTTAAAGTATACCACCTTAAAGGTTTGTGCCATTATTTGAAGCGCAGGGCCATTCGCTCTTTTTAAGGTTGGTTCCTGCTCTACGCTTTATCCCGATAGAAGGAATCGGGATGCCCGCTCCGATCAGGGCTAGGAACATTGGCCGGTTGCACGGAGAACTGGCATAGCAGCAGGAAATAATAAAGCTAAACCTAATACTAGTCTTAGCGTCTCGCTAAGACTTAAGTAATTAATTCCATTTTTCTTAATCCTCGTAACAAAAAACCTATGTCTTAGCGAGACGCTAAGACGAGGTGAGTGACTTAAGTAATTAATTCCATATTTTTTAATCCCCGTAACAAAAAACCTATGTCTTAGCGAGACGCTAAGACGAGGTGAGGACGGGGTAAACATGTAGTTTTATCATCCTATCTTACTGCAACATTCCAGATAATTTTTCACCGAACACATTCTTTGGCTAAACTTTTGTAGCGTCATCGGCACATATATCTATTTTAAATTTTTCAATTGAAATGACCGAAACTACCTTAGATCAACAGTTAAATGCCCGCAAATTCGACGAGGCCAAAAGCCTGATGCAGAATGGCGAGAAACTCTCAAAAGGCTTACAAGAACACCAGAAATCATCAATTTTCGACACCCTGATCAGAGAAAAACAATACGACATCTTAAATATGATGGTAAAAGATAAAACCATCGAAACCGATATTTACGAATTCGACAGTTTTGATAAAAGTATTTTTCAGAGTATTGTCCGCAATCTGGGCAACGATGAGGAAGACATTGCTTTCTTCGATCAGTTTATTACCCGTTTCGATAACCTGAATGATGAAGTAAATGCCAAAAGCTTACTTGGTTATCTTTTCGAAAATGGGGTAAGCCTGGGGCTAATCAAAGCCTCTATCCATGCGGGCTGTGCCACCAATTTTAAAAACAATGCGGAAGAAAATTATCTTCAACAGGTAGTAAAAAGCAGTTTCCGCAGGTATAACTTAAACGATGAACAAACCACCGAGCTCCTAAAAGGTTATATCGATATCCTCATTAACGAAGGTGTTGATATTAACGAAGGAAACGTGGTGCAGGAAACTCCTTTAATTACCGCCATAAAATTTAACAAGAAAAACTTAATTGAGCACCTCCTCGAAAATGGTGCCGATCCAAACCACACCGACCGTGATGGCAATTCGGCCTTTTTTTATGCGGTGGCACATGCACAGAGCGAAAATATTTACGATCTGTTGCGCAATTTCGCTTCGCCTGATTTTGATCAGATCAATAAAAACAGTGAAACACTCTTTTTCGAATACGCAAGGATGATGTCGAACAGTGAAAGTGGCATCAATTTCCTCAAAAAACTGATTGAAGACGGTGCCGATCTATATCAGCCCAGCAAATGGTACAGCGCAGATAAAACACCATTGGACGTAATTGCCGAAAAACAGGCCGGTATTTTAGAGGCTGTACTGGAAACCGGAAAAGTAGAGGTAAACAGGACCGACGATGCTGGGAACACCCTACTGCATAAGGTTTGTGCCTATAATGTAAACTATGAGGCCGAAAAAGCAAAGGAAACCTATCGGAAAGTAAAACTCCTGATCGAAAACGGGGCAGATATCACACTAACAAATGATAAAGACCAAACGGCTTTGATGCTGGCCTCTGACGATAACCTAAAAATAAAAACTGTAGAACTCCTAATGAAACAATCTTAATTTATGTCGATGTCATTTATAATTGCCTGCGAAAGCGGCAAACGGAAAATAGCCGAACTTTTATTGGCCAACCAGGAGGTAGAAGTAGGTTATACGGATGAAAAAGGTAGAACTGCGCTCCACTATGCCGCGCACCGTGGGTATTTGGATCTGGTGCAGATTTTAATCGACCGTGGAGCGGATTTAGACTACGAAGACCATGCCGGGGAAACCCCGTTTTATTTTGCCTGTTTGCAAAAACAAAAACAAACTGCGCTTTTTCTCTTAGAAAAAGGTGCACGGGCCGACATTAAAGATTTAAAAGGGAATAGCCTCTTACATTTAACTGCACAAAATGGGCAAATTGAAGTATTACAAAAGCTTTTGGATAAAGGGCTTGAGGTTGATGGCGAAAACAATGAGGCAGAAACACCTTTATTAATTGCCTCTAGCTGGAGAAATAAAGAAATTGTGCAAAAATTACTAGAATTTGGTGCCAATATCAATACCACAAATAAACATGGCGATTCGCCGTTGATTTTTGCGGTCAAATCTAAAAACACTCCAATGGTGGAGCTTATTCTCGATAATGGCGGCAACATTAACCACATCAACCATGCAGGAGAATCAGCGCTGTTAATTGCCTGTTACGATGCCAACCGCATGCTTACCAAAACACTGGTAGAAAAAGGTGCAGATGTATTTGTTTCTTCTAAAGATGGTTTATCGCCGATATGGTACGCCTGCGCCAATAACCAGAAAGAAATTGTCGATTTATTTTTAGCCAACGGCGTTGATGTTAATTATGCAAAACCGTTGTCGGGTAACGACGATTCGATGTATTCATATCTCGAATGGGTAGAAACTGCCAACAACATTTCAATTTCGGCCAGCTTCTCGTTCGACAATAACTACAATTACGGCGGCGAGAGCATGTTGCACGTAGCCGCCAAAAGTGGCCATTTAAGTATGCTGAAAATGCTGCTGGAAAAGGGCGCAAACGTTAACATACAGGATGAAAGTGGCAATACAGCCCTTCATTATGCTGCGGCTAATGGCAAAAAAGACGCCGTAAAATACCTGCTCGAAAAATCGGCCGATCCCGCTATTGTAAATGTAAAAGAACAAAAAGCAATCGATTATTCGAACATTAAAGGTTTTAACGAAATCACGGAGTTACTCTTAAAATTTGGTCCCGCTACTCAAACTGCAGCCACTGTTAACGCTACGGCTACCCCCGAACGGGCCATACATGATATGGCGTCGAAAAAGCAGGCTTTACTGGATCTTAAAGAATTATTGGATGCAGGAATATTATCGCAGGAAGAATTTGATGCAGAAAAAACCAAAATCCTGAAAGGCTAGCCATTAAAAACGATAAATTTTGATTAAATTTTTAAGCTTAAAATTTTAGTTATAAATTTATCAGTGAGAACCTTCTTGTTTGGATAACTAAAATCCAGACAAGAAGATTCAAATAATGCTCGCACAAATGAAATATATTTCCACAATCAAACCGCAATTATTTGCATTTCTCTTTCTTAGCATTTTAATTTACAGCTGTTCTCCAAAACTATACGTTGATGAAGATAAACGCTACCAGGCTGGTACACTTACCGATGCCCAGATAGATTCGCTGCATCTTTTCCTAAAACAAAACCAAAGATTTGCCTTAAAAGATACCATCATTATCAAGTACGATTTCAATAAAGACGATTGCTGGAAAGATCTAAGTTATCAGAATGCTGAATTTTTAAACAATGTAAGGTGGACTTTCCAAAAAAACATCCTTGAAAAGGCAGAAGCAAGGCCAAAAGTGGTTATTTATCAATATCGCGAAGTTGGAGAAAGTTTTAGCCAGGTAAAATCCAAAGGCTTGGAAATAGAAACTGACCCTGGATTTCTGAAAAAACTGTTGTTTAAAGAGGTTACCACATGTGGTACATCGGCAATTATCCTTCCCGACGGAAAATTTTTATTGGTAAAATCTGATCCGCAATTTTCTGCACTGCTTTTAAACGCGAAAGATATCGAGAGAAAACTGCTCCAAAACCTCGTTAAATAACGCTAAACAATTCCGCTTAAGCGCAAAAGTGATTTTAACAAATCCTTAACTAAATCGTTGGTTTTCAATCCGTAATTTAGTTTTAACTAATCGTTTTTAAATTAACATCGCTTCAACTGGAAAACCATGCTCAAATTTCTGTGCCCTAGCCCCTTGTTCCAAAGGAATTTAGATAAAAAGCATACTGTTGCGAATATCAAACTGTTTAAAGAAACATAAAATATTTCCTCTTTTCGCCAACAGGTACAACAAGAAGAAAACCATCTGCGCTCTCTCAAGGAAGGTACTTTAGGGTACTTTCCTTTTTATATTTTAGGGTTGTAGCAATTATAGCTTATCTAAAAACATCTGTCAGATTTCGATGTTATATTTTTCTAAGACTATTTTTTTATCAAAACCGGTTAACATGAAAAATAAGATTTTTTACGCATCAATTCTTTCTACGGCAGTTCTTTTCGGGTGCCAATCGAATTCAAATTCGCAAAAACAGGGAGAAGATACTACCGTAACCACCAAAACAGGGGCAATAGATTTACCTGCCCCCGATACCAATGCTGCCAAAAGCAAATTTAGCAAGGTAATTGGCTGGCCTGACGGAAAAACACCAATTGCACCAGAAGGCTTTGTGGTAACCAAATTTGCCTCCAATATTAAAAGCCCAAGGAATACTTACATTGCACCAAACGGCGATGTTCTTGTAGCACTTTCGAATTCAGAGAGAAGCACAGCCGAATCAGTTGCAAATACCGTAACGGGGAAGGCAAAATCGGAAGTTCCGGGAAAAAGTGCCAACACAATTCTGCTTTACCGCGATGAAAACAAAGATGGAAAACCCGAAACTGTTACTACCTTTTTAACAGGCCTTAATCAGCCTTTCGGTATGTTAATTATCGGCAATTCATTTTATGTAGCCAATACAGACGGGCTGTGGCAATATCCTTATAAAAATGGCGATACCAAAATTACTGCCACAGGGAAAAAGATTTTAAGCCTTCCTGCAGGGGGGTATAACAACCACTGGACCAGAAACCTGATTACCAATGCCGATAAAAGCAAAATTTATGTAACCGTTGGATCGGGCAGTAATGTTGGCGAAAACGGAATGGAAAATGAAGTACGGAGGGCCAATATACTAGAGATTAATACAGATGGAACCGGCGAAAAGGTTTATGCAAGCGGACTTCGCAATCCGGTAGGGATCGATTGGGCACCATCAACCAATATGCTCTGGGCCGCTGTTAACGAGCGTGATGGGTTAGGAGATGATCTTGTTCCAGATTACATTACCAGTGTAAAACCCGGTGCTTTTTATGGCTGGCCCTTTTCTTATTATGGACAGAACGAAGATCCCCGCTTGAAGGGCAAAAATCCTGAAATGGTTAAAAAAGCGATAGCGCCAGATGTTCCTGTTGGTGCGCACACCGCATCGTTGGGCCTTGCCTTTTATAAAGGCACAAAATTTCCTGAAAAATATCAGGGCGGTGCATTTATCGGTCAGCATGGCTCGTGGAACAGATCTGTAATATCGGGCTATAAGGTAGCTTTCGTACCCTTTAAAGATGGAAAACCAACTGGTAAACCTGAAGATTTTTTAACAGGGTTTATAGCCGATGCAGATAAAGCAGAGGTGTATGGCCGTCCGGTGGGGATCACCTTAACACCTGACGGAGGTTTGCTGGTTGCAGATGATGTTAGCGGAGTAATCTGGAAGGTTGCTGTAAAATAATTGATAATATAGCCACAGATCAACAGAATATGCTTTAAATTTATCTGCCAGATCTGTGGCTAAACCATCAATCTATATCCTTTTGAAATCGAACCTTACTGCAATTTTAATTTTATTTTCGCTTAGTGGCTTAGCACAAACCCTCAAAACCGATTCGGTAAAAAAACTCGGCGAGGTTACCGTTAAAGGATACTATAACCACCAGCCTTTGCTAAGATCGGTATCGGCAGTGAACCTGATCGATAGCAGCGCAATCAAAAACCAACCGGGCAGTTCGCTGGTGAGCATTTTTAACAGTGTTCCAGGCGTAAGAATGGAAGAGCGCTCGCCCGGCAGTTACCGTTTATCACTTCGTGGCAGCTTGTTACGCTCGCCTTTTGGCATCCGCAACATTAAAATTTATGTAGATGATTTCCCTTTAACCGATGCTGGCGGTAATACTTATTTAAACGCACTGGATGTTGCCGCAATTGGCAGTATGGAAATTTATAAGGGTCCTGAAGCCAGCATATTTGGGGCCAATACTGGAGGTGCAGTTTTGATTAACCCACCAGGTTTAGATCAAAACGAAATTAGTGCTTCTGCCACAGCTGGATCTTATGGTCTCTTCCATCAAACGGCAGATATTAAACACCAGTTTAAAAATTACAGTTTTAGCTTTACCGAAGGATACCAGAAAAGTGACGGTTACCGCCAGAACAGTGCCATGGACAGAAAATATTTTCAGACCATGCATCAATGGAATTACAGTGCGGCCGGAAGTTTAAAGGCTTTTGCCTTTTACAGCGATCTGGCCTATCACACACCAGGTGGCTTAACGGCCGCTCAGTTAGATCTGGACCCTAAACTGGCACGCCCTGCTACGCCAACCATACCTGGAGCAATTGCGCAACAGGCCGCCATTTACAACAAAACCATTTTTGGTGGTCTATCCAATTCGTACCAGATCAATGCAAACTTCAAACATGTAATTGCATTATTTACTTCATATACCGATTTCAAAAACCCGTTTATTACCAATTACGAGAAAAGGTACGAAAGCACTTTGGGTTTACGCACATTTTTAGATTATAGCCGTGAAAGTGATGATTTTAAATTTAACGCACAAATTGGCTTAGAAAGTTCAGCAACCAAAAGCCAGATTAACAATTTTAATAACAATGGTGGGGAAGCTACTGCCATGCAGGCTTCCGACCGTTTAAGAGCTAGTCAGGATTTTGCCTATCTGAGGTTAAATTTTGATATCCAGAATAAACTACTCATCGAACTTGCCTCGAGCTTAAATTTCTACAGGTATAATTACGAAAGTTATTTCCCGGTAGTGATCGCCTCACAACAACGAAAATTTGATACACAGTTTATGCCTAAGCTTGCGTTATCTTATTTATTAACCAACGATTTTTCTGTTAGGGCTTCGGCAAGTAAGGGTTACTCGCCACCTACTATTGCAGAAGTAAGATCATCAGACAATAACATCAATAACAACCTGCAGGCAGAATTAGGCTGGAATTATGAATTGGGTTTACGTTACAAAACAAAAAACAACCGCTTCTATGCCAATGCGAATATATTTTACTACCAGCTTAAAGATGCCATAGTAAGGAGGTTAAACCAAAACGATGCCGAATATTTCATCAATGCCGGTGGTACAAAACAAGAAGGTATTGAACTCGAAGCAGCCATTTGGATCATCAGAAACCGTTTTTCTTTTTTAAAGGGACTACAACTTAGAAGCAATTATACCTTTAGCCATTTTAGGTTTGAAGATTTTGTTAATGGAAGCAGTAGCTTCAGTGGCAACAGATTAACCGGTGTTCCAGAGCATATTTTGGTTAATAGTTTAGAATTTAATTTTCCACAAGAAATTTACCTTTTTGTTCAGCACAATTATACTTCTACCATCCCATTAAATGATGCCAATACGGTTTTTGCAAAAGGATACCATCTGATAGAAGCAAAGACAGGCATCCGGAATTTAAGGCTAGGTAAAACGCAGCTCGATGTATTTGCAGGTGTAAACAACTTACTCAATGCTAATTATAGCCTGGGCAACGATTTAAATGCTGCAAACGGAAGATATTTTAATCCAGCTGCCGGAATCAATTTTTATACAGGGCTGGCGATAAAACTTTAATCATGAAAACCACACCACACCAATAGGCGTGATGTGGTTGCGTTAATTATATTAAAATGTGACAGGCTTTTCATTTTCTCTGATCAAAACGTCATTTACGATAATATCCGTTGAATAATGTTTTTTTCCATCTTTCCCATCGTAAACTGCGGCCTGTAGCCTGCCTTCTATTGTTATGGCAGTTCCTTTTTTAATCTGAGCTTCTGCAATATCAGCTTTCGCATTCCAAAAAGTTAAAATAAACCAATTCACCCTTTTCGTTTCTTCACCTGTAGCGCTTTTATACGACTCGTTTATAGCCAGATTTACTTTAGCTATTTTGTGACTTCCAACAACTTTCACTTCGGCATCTGCACCTGCAAACCCACTTAATACTACTTTGTTAACTGCACTTTCCATAATCTTTAATTTTTTAAGTTTCTAAATGTTTAACGAACAGCCATCACCTCGACAACCGACAGGACAAAAGTGCAAACAGGATCAAAAATTAGTCGGATTGTAAATATTTATAGTCGTTTATAAACGTTTATACTTGGATAAAGTGCCTTTACAGTTTAAAATAAGACTTTTTATTTTTTTTCTTTCACTGATTTTATTTTATAATTTAGGACATCATCCCATAATAAAAAAAGAAATTATTATGGAACGTTTATGTTTAGATTGCGGAACCCTGATAAAAGGCAGGTCCGATAAAAAATTTTGTAACGATTCTTGTCGTAACAACTACAATAACCATTTGAAAATTGAGGATAACGTCATACTCAAGGCGGTTAACAGGATTTTAAAAAAGAACCGCACTATCCTTATGCAACTTAATCCCGATGGTAAAGCAAAGATTACACGTAAAAAATTGGTCGCGGCCGGTTTCAATTTTGATTACCATACGTACAGCTATACCGCTCAGAATGGGAATATTTACACCTTCTGTTACGAATATGGATACCTGGTTTTAAAAGAAGACAGCTTTTTATTGGTTAAAAGAGAAGAAAAACTCTGGTTGGTGTAATTTTTACTATTGATGCGGAGCATCTGGTGTTTTACTTTAGCACAAAAATTGATCAATAATTGCAGGGCAGTTTAAACATAGCAAGTTTCGGGTAGTTTGCCGTTTCCATGCTCACTACTTTTGGATATAAATTATTCAAGACCATGAAAGTACAAGAAGAAATTAATTTCAATAGAGTAGCCGAAGCCATCACCTATATAAAGGCGAACTTTAAAACGCAGCCGGGGCTAGAAGAAATTGCCGAAAAAGTGAACTTAAGTCCTTTTCATTTCCAGCGGTTATTTAGCGAATGGGCAGGTACCACACCAAAACGTTTTTTGCAGTACATCAGCATCGGTTATGCCAAGGAAATGCTGAAAGAAAACCAAAGTTTGTTCGATACCGCTCTCGAAACCGGTTTATCCGGAACGGGCAGACTCCACGATCTTTTTGTAAATATCGAAGGCATGACCCCTGGCGAATATAAAAACGGGGGCGAAAACCTGCATATTAATTACAGTTATGCAGAAAGTCCTTTTGGGAACATAATTGTAGCAAGTACTGCGAAAGGAATCTGTCATATGGCTTTTTATGATGATGAAAGCACAGCCCTTGCCAATCTGCAACAAAAATTTCCATTGGCCGGTTACCAACAGATCCTTGATCAAGAACAGCAGAATGCGCTATATATTTTTAGTCACGATTGGAGTAAACTGCACCAAATAAAACTGCATTTGAAAGGCACTGATTTCCAAATCAAGGTTTGGGAGGCTCTGTTAAAAATTCCGATGGGCAAATTGGCTACTTATGGCAATATTGCCAGGAAATTGCAAAACCCTAGTGCATCCAGGGCAGTGGGTACGGCCATTGGCGATAATCCCGTAGCTTTTCTGATCCCCTGCCATCGGGTAATACAATCGAGCGGCGCTTTGGGCGGTTATCACTGGGGCTTAAACCGAAAAACAGCAATGATAGGTTGGGAAGCAGCACAAACAAACCCCGAACTGTAATGAGTAAACCTGGCAACCAAACATTGGATTTATTCGGAACAGCGACAGATCCAAACCAAAACTTTCTTCCATATGGCGGAACAGTAAATTATTTCGGCAAATTATTTTCACCTGCAGAAGCTGATCATTATTTCGACATACTGATGAATACGATCGAATGGAAAAATGATGAAGCCTTTATTATGGGCAAACACATCATCACCAAAAGAAAGGTGGCCTGGTATGGTGATGAAAATTATTCTTACACCTATTCCAACAAATCCAAACTGGCCTTACCCTGGACGAAAGAACTACTGGAATTAAAAACAATTTCGGAAGCACAAACAGGTGTAAGCTACAACTCCTGCCTGCTCAATTTATACCATAACGGTGATGAGGGTATGGCCTATCATAGCGACGATGAAAAAGCCCTGGCGAAAGATTCTGCCATCGCATCCTTAAGTTTTGGTGCCGAAAGGAGGTTTCTTTTTAAACATAAAAAAACCAAGGAAACCATTACCCTATTTCTGGAACATGGAAGTTTGTTGGTGATGAAAGATGAAACACAAAGCAATTGGCTGCACCGCCTCCCCCCTACCAAAAAAGTAAATCAGCCAAGGGTAAACCTAACCTTCAGAACGATGGTGGTTTAATCCTGGCTGATTAAAAATGAATGATAACTAAATAAAACCTGGCCTGCTAGTACACAGGCTTCGCAGTTTTGATTTAATGCTTAAACTCTTTAATATCTACAATACGGTCATCATCTGCATTTTTCTTTAAGAAAGATGTACCATTTGCATTTACTACCCAGGTATAATCTCTTTGGATATTGCCCACAAGTGTTTCAGGCTCGTTAGTTAATGCTGCAGGCAAAGGCAGGTTAAAAGTTTCGCCAGTTGCCGTATTAACCTGATAAAGAGAATTAGTGGTTAAAAACGCCAGGGTTGTTTTATCGCTCGAGTACATAAAAAACTTACCCTGGATGCGCTCATCAGGATTTTGTCTTTTAACAGGATATACCCTGGAATTGATCGTGGTGATGAAGAAATCGTTGTTGATCAGAATATTGCTCCGCGTTAATTCTTCAAGTCCAATGGTATATTTTTTATCTTCAGCGCCTTTTGATGGTTTATTCAGACTAACCACTTCAACAGCACCGTCTTTTACGCTTATGATATAAAATGGAGCCATTTTGCCAGCATCGTTGGCCACTTGTACCAGTGCCGCTGTTTTTTGTGTATTGATAAAAGACGCCAGTACAAATTTCTTAGCAGCAGCATTTGGTGCATCTTCAATGGTAATGGTTGTATCTTTATAATGAATCGCAAAACGGTCTACTGCTGCTGAGGCACCAGAATCGGTTCTTACTATCGTAAGTACGTTTTTCTTTGATTTGGGAAAAACATTAAAATCTTCATTTGCAGCAAATGGTTTTGCCTTGTAATTTTTTTCTGAACTGCCGCAGCCGAATAGTACAACGGAAAGAAAGAGTGCATAAAGCGTAATTTTCATAGGTATAGCTATTTATTTTTTCGCTAATTTATAATCTTTATTGCTTTTCTTTTATCAAAGTCACCAGAAAATTACCGCATTTGACTAAAAAATTAATTGGAAATAAATCTGTTTCACCTTGCAAATCTGCCTGAACAATCATTTCGATCAGCAGACTAACGAGTTTAGATCAAAGACTCCCGACTTAAATCTAAAATCCTTATTTTTGGTTAACCAACAAACAATGGCAAACACTTCAAATTTTCTGGCCAAAAACAAAAGCACCATCTTGTATGGGATATTTTTAGCTGTGTTGTTACTTTTATTGAAGTGGCTCGAACTCCGTTTCATTATTATCAATCACGCTTTCGAAATTTATGCGGGTTCTATTGCCGTTCTTTTTACAGCTTTGGGTATTTGGCTGGCCCTTAAATTAACCAAACCCAAAACCATACTGATCGAAAAGGAAATTTTCACGCCAAAGTCCGCAATTTTTATCCTTAATGAAAAAGAACTGGCCAAACTTAACATTAGTAAAAGAGAACTTGAAGTTTTACAATTGATGTCGGAAGGATTGAGCAACCAGGAAATCGCATCAAAACTGTTTGTTTCGCTAAATACGATAAAAACACATAATGCCCGGCTTTTCGAAAAACTGGAAGTAAAACGGAGAACACAGGCGATTGAAACTGCTAAAAGATTAAGTATCATACCTTAAACAGACTCATACTTTAGTGGTAAAAAAGGAGCAAACTGAAAAATCATCCTTAAGTATGAGCGTTAAAAAAAATAATCGGACCAATTTTGTGGTATAAATCACTTAACGTATAAAAAATGAAAAAGAACGTAATTGTATTCGGACTAATTGCAGGATTAATTGTATCAGTTTTAATGGTACTTTCGATGGCCAGGTGTTATAGCGACCCAAATCTTGAACACAGCATGCTCATTGGCTATGCTTCTATGGTATTGGCCTTCTCTTTTATTTTTGTGGGCATAAAAAACTACCGTGATAAGTATAATGAGGGCATAATCAGTTTTGGCAAAGCCTTTAGAATCGGGCTTTTCATCAGCTTAATTGCCTCTAGCATATATGTTATCGTATGGCTCATCGATTTTTATGTGTTTATTCCAGATTTTATGGACAAATATGTGGCACAAGCATTAAGAGAAGCTAAAAATAGTGGCACATCGGCAACTGAATTAGCTAAAATGGCAAAAGAGCTCGCCGTTAATCAGGAATTGTACAAAAACCCAATTATGGTGATATTATTCACCTATATGGAAATTTTACCCGTAGGTATTGTAGTTTCATTAATAGCAGCATTGATTCTGAAAAGGAAGACTAATGTGCCCTTAGTTGCACAAACCCTTTAAATATAAAAAATGAAGATATTTGCAGAAACAGCGCGTTTAATTTTGAGAGAATTGGTACAGGCAGATGCTGAAGGCATGTTTGAAATGGATGGAGATCCTGAAGTGCATCTTTATTTAGGCAATAACCCAGTAAAATCCATCGAACAGAGCAAAGCTGATATCGATTTTATAAGAAAGCAGTATACCGAAAATGGCATTGGCAGATGGGCGGTGATTGAAAAGGCAACAGGTAAATTTGTTGGTTGGTCGGGGTTAAAGCTCATTAAAGAAACCAATAACAAGCACACCAATTATTACGACCTGGGCTATCGGTTCAGCAAACAGTACTGGGGAAAAGGATATGCTACTGAAACTGCAATTGCGGCAAAAAACTATGGCTTTGAAGTATTAAAACTCGATGAAATAATCGGTATTGCCGATATTGCCAACCTGGGATCCATCCATGTTTTAGAAAAAGTGGGATTAAAGCGTATATCTACTTTCGAGTATCATGGCATTGAGCATCATTGGATGGAGATTAAAAATCTTGTTTAAATTATCCGATTATAAATTCTAATTTCGCCGAAAAAGTAAAATAGCATGGAAACTAAAGATAGCAATGGCAATATTTTAAATGAAGGAGATTCGGTTACCGTGATCAAAACTTTAAAAGTAAAGGGTATGGCTGCTGATATAAAGCAAGGTACCGCGGTGAAGAACATCCGCTTAACGGACGACCCCAAAGCCATTGAAGGCAAAGTAAACGGAACTGTTCTGGTATTAAAAACAGAATTTCTGAAAAAGAAAAACTAACCGTTTTGCTGCAAACAGGGATAATTTCTTTTATGGTTTAGTTTTTGATGGTAAATAGGAAAACTATAAACCCTATCGTTATGAAACACCTTATACTCTGCGGAATGTTAATCTTGTTATTGGCTTCGTGCAAAGAAAAATTAGATCCTGCAAGCTTTAACAACACCAAATGGGAGTTAACAGAACTTCCCGGTTTAACTTTGCCAAGCTCAGCAAAAGCAACCCTAAATTTTGCCGATAGTTTAAAAATAAGTGGCAAATCGTTCTGTAACGGTTATGGAGGCCAGGCTGAAATTGCAGATAATAAAATAACCCTTAAAAATGTTTTTGGCACTAAAATGTTCTGTCAGGAAACCGATGCGGCAGAACGTTCTTATCTGCATGCACTCAACCAGGTAAACGGAGCTAAAGTAAAGGATAATAAGCTTTATCTGCTAAATGGTGATAAAACGCTGCTTATTTTCAGCAAAACGAACTAGAATCTTTACAATCATAAAAAGGCCGAACAAAGTATTTTTGCTATTTTCGGCCTTTTGAGTTTAACGCAGAAGTGATGCCATCGATAACAGAAGATCTGAAGTTTTTTTTCTCTACCGTAAGAAAAGCATTTAATTTATTTCAGCAGAATGATCCCCTGCGACTGGCTGGTGCTACTGCATTTTTTACCAACTTTGCACTGCCTCCAATTCTGATCATCCTGATCAGGCTTTTTGGAATGTTTACCGATAGAAGGTTATTGGCTACCCACCTATTCGAACGTTTGGCCAGTATTCTCGACAATGAGAGCATTTTACAGATCAGAACAACTTTAAGAAATATCCGTGGGATTGATCAGGCCTGGTATGTTACCCTGTTCAGTTTTATATTTTTCCTTTTCGTGGCTACAACTTTGTTCAACGTAATTAAAAATTCGTTAGAACAGATCTGGAACATTGGCCAAAAAGACAAAAAAGGGATCATTAATACCCTTAAATCCAGGGCAATATCGGTTACCATTATCCTTTTGGCCGGAATATTGTTTTTTATCGGCCTGCTGGCCGACAGTGTTCAGGCCATTATAGGTGCTTTTTTAAAGTCAGGTGCACCATCTTTCGGTCTGGTTTTAACCTCCATACTCAATCAAGTGGTTTTTGTGGTGATTGTAACCACATGGTTTACCATACTATTTAGATATTTGACCAACGGACGCCCAACATGGCGCGCAGCTATATCTGGTGGTGTGTTAACCGGATGCCTTTTTACTGCGGGAAAGTATATTTTAAGGATATTATTGCCATTGAGCAACATTAGTAATATCTATGGATCGGCAGGATCGATTATCGTAATTATGCTTTTTGTATTCTACTCTTCCTTAATATTTTATTTCGGCGCATCGTTCATTAAGGCTTTGAGCGTTGGCAGGGCTACTCCGATTGTGCCCAAAAACGGATCTTTCGCTTACGAACTAACTGAGATAGAGTTGGAGAATGAGGATTGATCATAACCAAAACCTTTAGACCAAACAAAGGATCAAGTCGAAAAATTAGTTCTTAAGGAAATTGCTTGCTAGCCTGCCTTAATTCTTCTTAACGGCGTAGTGGTGATATAAACAACCTAGCCATGAGATTTCACATTTACGCATAAAAAAGGCAGATAAACTAATTTATCTGCCTTTTTCCCGAGGAGTTTAATGCTCCAGTATTACAAAATCCTGTAACCTAAGCCAACAGTAAATAAGCTTAGTTTGGTACCAGGATATCCTGCTTTATTAATTTTTGACAATCCTAGTTCGTAACGTGCATCAAAGCTTAACTTTTTAAGATCTAAGCCTGCTCCAAACTGCCAAGCGAGAGCCTGGTTTTTGAAATCAGCCCTGAAAACGCTTCCAGCGGCTTGGCCAAAGCTCTGATTTTCATCCAAGATTAACGAAAACATTGGCCCCGTGTTTAAACGAAGACCAATACCTGCAGCACCAAATTTGGTCCCAACCAATAAAGGCACATCTAAACTTGTAAAACGCACTTTATTTACCTCACCTGTTGCTTCGCTTACCAGCTCTGTTTTCTTCCCCGAAACATATAGTTCCGGCTGAAAATAAACACCTGCAGCCCCTACCCTGGCCCACAGACCACCGTAAAACCCTGCACGGTTATTACTGTTAAAAGTGTTTTCACTATCAAATTTCGAAAAATTTGCACCAGCTTTAATACCCAGCTGGAAAGATGGTAATACCTGTGCACTGGCAAATAAGCCAACAAGCAAAAAGGCAACAGTTAAAGATAAAAATTTCATATGCGTTTAATTTTAGCTGGTGGCATTGTTGATGGCTTCTTGTTCTTTTAAAGCATCAACATTGTTTTTATCACCAAAGTTTTGTGTTTTACCTGCAAAGTAATCTAAAATTCCTGAAATAGTATCTAAGTTATCTGCTAAATTTTGATGAATGTCTGGCAAATCTTTTTCGAGGCGGCCATCGCCCAGTTCTATATTATCAACTTCGATTTTACCGATTTTCTGAATAAGTGCCTGTTGAGAGTTTTGCAAATCTTCCAATTCACGCACGATCTTTTCCATTAATTCAAACTTCTTTAAAGTATTCATAGGTCTTATTTTTTTAGTTCAACTATTCATAATAAACCCCTTAGCCTTCATTTTGTTTTTATTTGAATGGATTTTAACAAATAGAACTGATTAAACCAGATCTTCAAAAACAGGTTTTACATTGTCCCAAAAATCATCGAGGGCAATTATCCGGGGTTTAAAAAAGGAAATCAGTTCGGGCCAGTGCTGTTGGTTAAAAATACTCACGCCGGTAATGCTGGTTGAGATCAGTGAAACTGTTTTACCAAAATCATCAGTTGCATCCCTGATCCAATCCCATTCTTCGCCCATGGTATTGGTAAACATGAGTTTAAACTCTTCAAACTGCTCAAAAATCAGGTGCCGGATATCGGCATCGGGATGAGAAAGATGTATACTGATAAAAGCTTTTTTATTATCGACATCCATTTTAAAAAAGATGTTCTTTACCCCTGTTTTATAGTTTGTCCAGTTTACCGTTGAGCCGCTGGCCGAAGGGACAGGTTTCATATACTGTCCAAAACTGATCCAAAACTGTTGACGTAACCTAACTGATTCTTCTTTACTGTACATTTATTTTTTTAAGCCTAGAGCACCGCCATTCCGTGCCATTGACAGAGTTAAAAAAGTGGCGTCATCTCGACCGAAACGCAGTGTAGCGGAGAGATCTACCTCGAGACAGATTTCTCGACTCCGTTTCACTCCGCTCGAAATGACGCCACTTTTGTACCTTTTTACAACGCTGCAATATTAGCGATTAATATTTATATTCAAAATGGTAGCTTCCTGAACCTATTTCTTCTTTTTTATCTGTTTTTGGCAAAATTACAGTTGCAGTCGAATTTGCCGGAACGCTAACATCCAGTTTAAAAATGCCATTGGCAATCGTCCAAGAAGATTTGACCGTACCATAAGCGGTTTCCAGCTCGGCAGATGCATTTGTTAATTTTCCACCGGGCTTTGGGGCAATTAAAATACTTTTGTAGCCCGGTTGCGCTGATACAGGGTTGATGCCAGCAATATTTTTATACATCCAATCGCCAATGGCACCATAGGCATAGTGGTTAAAAGAGTTCATATCTGCCGTTTGGAAAGATCCATCCTGTTTAATGCCATCCCAGCGCTCCCAAATGGTTGTTGCCCCCATTTTAACCGGATAAAGCCATGATGGATAACTTTCTTGCAAAAGCAGGTCGTAAGCAACATCTCCGTGCCCAAACCTGCTCAGTACATGGCAAAGGTAGGGCGTACCCAAAAAGCCAGTGGTAAGGTGGTTTCCATAATCTTTCACATTATCAACCAACCGTTGTGCAGCCTGTGCACGGAGGTTTTCGGGCAGCATATCAAACTGTAGTGCTAAAACATAGGCCGTTTGTGTATTCGAAATCAGTTTACCGCTCGGTGTCATGTTTTCTCTGATATAAGCCGCTTTAATCTGCTCCAATAGCGTGCTGTATTTGGCTATATCATCTGTTTTGCCCAATACTTTGGCCGCATTAAGAAGTAATTGTGTAGAGTGTGCATAAAATGTTTGTGCAATCATGTATTTATCCGTTACCGCTGCACGGCCATCATTATCATCGTTAGGGCGGTAAAATAGCCAGTCGCCAAAATGGAAACCCGTATTCCACAGATTGTTTTTGGCAACTGAAGAAATATAATCGACCCATTTTTTCATGCTGCTATATTGCGCTTCCAATATCCCCTTATCTCCATAGGACACATACATATCCCAGGGGATAATCGTGGCTACATCAGCCCAACCAGCCGAACCTGCATCTCTACTGGTTAATACGTTCGGCACCACAAAAGGGACACTTCCATTTGCAAGCTGATCTGCTGATACATCTTTAAGCCATTTCGTAAAAAAGCCAGATACATCCATGTTGTAGGCGGCGGTTGTAGCAAAGGCCTGCGCATCGCCTGTCCAGCCTAAACGCTCATCACGCTGCGGGCAATCCGTTGGCACATCAACAAAATTCCCTTTTTGCCCCCAGGCAATGTTATGCTGCAACTGGTTTAGCAATGGATTAGAGGTACTAAATTTACCGCTTGTTCTCATGTCCGAGTATACAGCTACGGCGGTTAGGTTTTCGAGTTTAAGTTCTCCAGGATACCCATCGATTTTTACATACCTAAATCCCTGAAAAGAAAAATGAGGTTCGAATACCTGTTCAGCTCCGTCTTTTAAAATATAGTTATTCTGTTGTTTGGCAGTGCGGAGGTTTGTGGTGTAAAAATTCCCTTCCTTGGTTAATACCTCGGCATGGCTGATGGTAATTTTTGTACCTGCAGCACCTTTTGCTTTCAGCATTACCCAGCCCACCAGGTTTTGGCCAAAATCGACTACGGTTTCGCCCAAAGGGGTTTTAAATATTTTTAGGGCTTTAAATTCTTCATGTTTGCTCACCTGTGGCCCGCTCATCCCAATCAGTTTTTCAGGCCCACTCGCCAGTTCCTGTACCGGTTTCCAACTGGTATTTTCTTTGAAACCAATATTGTTCCAGCCTGCTATTTCTAACCGCGCATCATAAGTTTCGCCATCGTAGATATTGGAAGCGCGTATAGGGCCATAAGCTGATTTCCAGCTGTTATCGGTGTTAACCGTTTCTTTAGATCCATCGGTATATTCTACTTCTACCTGTAACAACAATGCCCTGGTGTCGCCATAAAACTGTTTTTGATAGCCAAACCCGATACGGCCCTTGTACCAGCCATCTCCCAACGAAACTCCGATAACATTTGTACCTTTTTTAAGTGATTTTTTGATATCGTACACCTGGTACTGAATGTGGTCTTTGTAACTGGTCCAGCCTGGTGCAAAATAAGCATCGCCAACGCGTTGACCATTAATATTGGCCTCATACAATCCTTTGGCCGTAATATAGGCCAAGGCTGATTTTACATCCTTTTTCAGGCTAATTTCTTTTCTGAACAACGGGCTGGCCAACGAAGTGTCTTTCCCTTCAACCGAAATCCACTTTGCACTCCAGTCATCAGCTTTTAAACCCGTTTGAAAAAACTGAACCGCCGACCATGCAGATGCATTACCATGGTTATCCTTCACCCTCACCTGCCAATAATATTTTGTTTTTGAGGAGAGCTGAGGTCCCTCATAGTCAATTAGTACCGATTGATCGTTATTTACCGTTGTTTTCCATAAAACTTTATCAATTTTTGCTGAAGTACCCAGTTTGATTTCGTAACTGCCCTGTTTTGTGTTTTTTATATCCGAAACGATTTTCCAGCTAAACCTGGGTTTTGGATTATCAATACTAAAAGGATTTACTAAATGCTCAACAGTTAAATCTTTTACAGAGATTTTTTGTGCCAATACTTGTGCAGTGAATAAAAACATCAAGGCAATGGTTAACATTACACTTGAGTTGCGTGGAATCTTGTTCATAAGTGGTTAGCGTTAATTTTTTAATCTTAACAGTACGATATTCAACAATATTATTTAACCAACCATCCTGCACTGTCATGAAAATTAAGCGTTAAATCAACGCGAATAAATAATCAAAACAATAATAATCAAACACTTACAAATAAAAGCATTTTAAATAAAATTTAGCGATTCATTAACCGGGCAACATATTTACCAATAATATCAAACTCTAAATTTACCGTATCGCCTACTTCTACTTCCTGAAGATTGGTATGTTCGAACGTATAAGGAATGATAAAAACCGAAAATTCGTCGGATTCTGAATTGACTACGGTTAAGCTGATTCCGTTTACACAGGCCGAACCTTTTTCTACGGTTACATTTCCTGCAGAAGCATTATATTTAAAGCGATATTCCCAGCTGCCGTCCAGTTCTTCACGTTTAACACAAACCGCAGTCTGATCTACATGGCCCTGTACAATATGGCCATCTAAACGGGCATTCATCTGCATGCAACGCTCGAGGTTAATTTTACTCCCAACTTTTAAACCACCTAAATTGGTTTTGTTCAGGGTTTCATCAATGGCCGTAACGGTATGGGTTCCATCATTTAAGGCCACCACCGTTAGGCATACGCCGTTATGGGCCACACTCTGATCGATTTTCAGCTCGTGACTGATGGCCGATGAAATGGTAAAATGGATATTGGTATGATCGTTTTTAATGGCGGTAACTTCGCCAAGTGTTTCTATAATTCCTGTGAACATTTTTGTGTTTATTTACAACGGCCGTCATTCCCGCGCAGGCGGGAATCTTAAAGCGTATTGGCATTACGATTCCCAATCAAGTTTGGAATGACGATATATCTTGACGATTTATTTGTTTAGTATTTCAATCTATTTTTTCTCCAGTCAGAACTGCTTTTAACACCTGCATCACCCACCGCTACCTCTTTTTTCTGGAACAGCCTGGCAGCAATCAGTGCGGCAATCAATGCTTCTGTTTCATTTTGTACCTTTAAGCTTTCTGGTTTAAAGTATTTACCCACAAAATGGGTATCAAAATTACCGCTTTTAAAAGCTTCGTGCTGCATTACAAACTTACCAAAACCCAATGTGGTTTCTATCCCCGTAATATCATATTCTTCAATTGCCCTTACCATCCTTTGGATGGCTTCTTCGCGGTTTTTGCCATAGGTAATCAGTTTTGCAATCATGGGATCATAGTAAATCGGGATTTCCATGCCCTGTTCAAAGCCATCATCAACCCTTACACCATTGCCCTTAGGGGTATTGTAGGTTTGTAGCGTACCGATATCTGGAAGGAAATTATTAGCCGGGTCTTCAGCATACACCCTTAATTCGATGGCATGTCCGCTTATTTTTAAGTCTTCCTGTGTGAAGCTCAATTGTTCGCCCGAAGCAATTTTTAACTGTTCTTTTACCAGATCAATTCCGGTGATCAGTTCGGTTACCGGATGCTCCACCTGTAAACGGGTATTCATTTCAAGGAAAAAGAAATCGAGGTTTTCGTCCAAAATAAATTCGACGGTACCAGCGCCCGTATAATTTACTGAACGGGCCACATCAACTGCACATTTACCCATTTGCTGCCTGATTTCTTCCGTTAAAACCGATGAAGGTGCTTCTTCCACCACTTTTTGGTGACGGCGCTGTACCGAGCATTCGCGTTCAAAAAGATGTACAATATTGCCATGGGTATCGCCCAAAACCTGTATTTCGATGTGCCTTGGCGAGGTAACATACCTTTCGATAAAAACGGCACCGTCGCCAAAGGCCGAAGTGGCCTCACTTACTGCAAGCTGCATCTGTTCTTCGAAATCATCGGCCTTCTCCACTATGCGCATCCCTTTGCCACCACCACCTGCAGCCGCTTTGATCAATATCGGAAAGCCCACTTCGATGGCCCGTTGTTTAGCTTCATTTACATCCTGAATGGCTTCTTCCGTTCCGGGTACCATCGGAATATTATATTTTAGTGCCGCCGCCTTTGCCGACAGTTTATTGCCCATTGTTTCCATTGCCTGGGGCGAAGGACCAACCAAAATTAATCCAGCGTTGGCAACTTTTTGCGCAAAACCTGCATTTTCTGATAAAAAACCATAACCTGGATGGATGGCTTCAGCTCCCGTTAATTTGCAGGCCTCGATAATCTTTTCGCCCACCAGATAACTTTGATTAGAAGGTGCCGGACCGATACAAACGGCCTCATCTGCATAGCGCACATGCAATGCATTGCGATCGGCCTCAGAGAAAACCGCTACCGTTTTAATTCCCATTTCTTTTGCCGAACGCATAATACGTAAAGCAATTTCACCACGGTTGGCAATTAAAAGTTTGGAGATTGGTGTTATGGGTTTGGAGTTTTCGGGCATTGTGGTTAGACTTTGTGTATATGCAGATTGTAAATAAACGACCTGACTATTGACCATGAACTATAAAACTGTTGACTTCGGACTCCTGACTTCGGACCTCCGACTATACTTACAAATGTAATATTATTTCGATAGCCTGATCGATCATTTCGGCGTTTAAATCCAAGTGGGTAACCAATCGGATGGTACTTGCACTGGTTGTATTACAATGTAGCCCCTTTTCTTTCAATTGTTGTACAATTTTCTCTGCCGAACCTTTTTCTACTTCGAAAATTACAATATTGGTTTCTACCGGCATTACCGATTTTACATATTTTGCAGTGGCCAGGGCATTTGCCAGAGCCTGAGCATGGGCATGATCATCTTTTAAGCGTGCTACATGGTTATCGAGTGCATATATACCCGCAGCAGCCAAAAATCCAGCCTGGCGCATGCCGCCGCCAAATGCTTTTCTAACTTTCCGTGCTCTTTGGATCATCGTTTTGCTTCCCAAAAGCACAGAACCTACAGGCGCACCCAAACCTTTTGATAAGCAGACAGAAATACCATCGAAGTACTTTCCATATGCTCCTGCCTGATCGCCTGTAGCCACCAGTGCATTAAAAATACGTGCCCCATCAAGATGCAGCTTTAATCCTTTTATATTACATAAGTGATGAATGGGCGCTATATCCGCTAAGGTATAACAGCTTCCACCGCCTTTGTTTACCGTATTTTCTAAAACAACTAAACTCGAGTTTGGATAATGGATGTTATCTTCATTTATTTCGGGCTCGATCAGCTCAGGAGTTAAGACCCCCCTTTCTCCATGCAATAACCTAACCGAGGCCCCCGAATGATACGCAATGCCTCCGATTTCGTAACGGTAAACATGTGCCGTTTGATCGCAGATTACTTCATCCATCGGCTGGGTAAAACACTTGATGGCAATCTGATTGGTCATCGTTCCCGAGGGACAAAATAATCCGGCTTCCATATTAAAGGTAGTAGCCAGTTTTGTCTCCAAAGCGTGCACAGTTTCGTCTTCCCCAAAAACGTCGTCGCCCACTTTTGCACTCATCATGGCATCCAACATTCCGGCAGTTGGCCTGGTTACCGTATCACTCCTGAAATCTAAAAATCTGTTGTTCATTTCGCTATTTTGTTGTAAAATATTGTTGACGTTAAAAAAAAAGACCAATGCCCTTTGTGGTATAATTTTAAGGTTTTTCGGCGATTAAACGCCCTATATAGTGTATTTTTTACACACTTAAATTCCGACAACAACAAATTGTTAAAAAATTATTAAAAAAAAGGATACAAAATATAAGAGTTTTTATACTTTTATCGTGCTAAAACCAAAAATAAATAAAATGATAGTAATTGCAGACGGCGGATCTACCAAAACAAATTGGTGTTTGATTAACGAGGCCGGCAGAAAAATTTACTTTAACACTGAAGGTTACAACCCTTACTTTTCAAAAGGAGAGTACATTGTAAAGTCTTTGAATGAGACTCTTCCAGACCACTTGGAAAGAGAGAAATTAACAGCAGTTTATTACTACGGCGCCGGCTGTTCTACACCTGCAAATGTAAAAATCGTGGCCGATGCCATGCAACAGATTTTTACCAATGCAACCATTTTTGTAGGTCACGATTTACTTGCCTCTTCTAGGGCACTTCTTGGAAACGAGCCAGGATTTGCTGCTATTTTAGGAACAGGTACAAACTCGTGCCTTTATGACGGATCTGAAATTACCATGAACATCGATTCTTTGGGTTATTTCTTAGGTGATGAAGGTAGCGGTTCGTATATCGGTAAACGTATCTTAAGCGATTATATGAAAGGTTACATGCCGAAAGGCTTACGTGAAGCTTTTTACGATAATTATGCTTTAACCAACGAAGATATTTTCGATAACATTTACAACAAGCCATTGCCGAACCGTTTCTGCGCAAGCTTTAGTAAATTTTTATACGATTTTAAGGATAACTATGAGGATTATGCTTTTGCAACCATTGATTATGCGTTTACTGCATTTTTCGAAGCATTGGTAATCCACTACCCTAACTATAAAGACCACAAATTAAACTGCGTAGGTTCTGTAGGTTATAGTTTCCGCGATATTTTAAGCATTGTAGCCGACCGTTACGAAATGGGCGTGGGCAAAATTATCCGCTCGCCTATAGACGACCTGGTACATTACCACTTGGAACTTGCTCCTAAAGGATAGTTTTGAGTTGGGAGTCTTGAGTCTTAAGTCTGGAGACTGATCACACTAACAAAACAAAATGCATAAAAAACCCCGGTTTGAAAATTTTCAAACCGGGGTTTCTTTTTATAATAATAATGGATTTGCTTTAGTCTTTCAGCATTGGTCTTTGGTCTTTCACCCCTCAACCTTCTACCTTCCAGCCTTAAAAAGATATCTCTTTCCCAAAAAGCTTGGCGTATTTCCTTTTATCGAAACGGTACAGGGTAGCCGCACGGTAAGAAACACCTTTTTGCTTCTCATCCAGTTCTTTTAACACTCCAAAACTGACAATTTTCTTTCTAAAATTCCGTTTATCGAGTTTTTTACCCAAAACCAGCTCATAAACATGTTGTAGTTGCGTTAAGGTAAATTTCTCTGGCAACAGTTCGAAAGCAATCGGCTGGTGCTTGATCCGGCGTTTTATTTTCTCTAAACCTTTATCGTATATTTTCTGGTGATCGAAAGCCAATTTTGGCAGGTCGCTGATCGGCAACCAGTTTGCACGCTTGGCATACGTACTGATCGGACGCAGTTCTTTATCGCCCCCCAAACGGATCAGCGCATAATAAGCTAGTGTAATTACCCTACCCTGAGGGTGCCTGTGCGGATCGCCAAAAGCATAATACTGCTCCATATAAATACCGCGCAATCCGGTAAGTTCGTACAAGATCCGTGAGGCTGATTGATCTAAACTCTCATCAGGACCAACAATGTTACCGGGCAGTGCCCACCAGTCTTTAAATGGTTCTTCATTCCTTTCAATCAGTAAGATTTTTAATTCCTTACCATCAAATCCAAACAAAACGCAATCTATCGAGAATACAGAATCTAAATGAGGTAAAATTTGTTCCAAAGTAAAATTTAGTTATTTTAAGCAGATAAAGGTATGACTTTCAATATTAAGTAAAAAAAATAAAATAAATTACTTAGTGTAAAAAATACACACTATATTCGTATTATAAAGATGGAGCCAAATATAAAAAATATCGCTGTATTAACTTCTGGAGGCGACGCCCCAGGAATGAATGCTGCAATTAGAGCTGTTGTTCGTACCGGAATTTACCATGGCATTAATATGTTTGGTGTAATGCAAGGTTACCAAGGTTTAATAACCGACAACATAAAACCAATGGACGCCCGTTCTGTAAGTAACATTTTACACTTGGGTGGTACCATATTGAAAACTGCACGCTGTTTAGAATTCAAAACAGATGAAGGTCAGCAGATTGCCTATAATAACCTGAAGAAAAACGATATCGACGGATTAGTTGTAATCGGTGGCGATGGAACATTCACCGGAGCAAGGCGTTTTTCGGAAACATTCGGCGTTAAGGTAATCGGTATACCGGGCACAATTGATAACGACTTAGTAGGATCTGATTTTACGCTGGGTTATGATACAGCCATTAATACGGTAATCGAAGCCATTGATAAAATTAGAGATACTGCCGATGCGCACGACCGTTTATTCTTTATTGAAGTAATGGGCCGCGATTCGGGATGTATTGCTTTAAGAAGTTCGATTGCCAGTGGTGCTGAAGCAGTATTATTGCCCGAGAGAGAAACAAGCGTAAACGAATTGATTGATAAACTGGCGCTTGGTGCCGCAACCAAAAAATCGTCGAGCATTGTGATTGTTGCTGAAGGCCACAAACAGGGCGGTGCCTACGACATTGCCAAACGGGTAAAGGAAACTTTCGATCATTACGATACCAAAGTAACCATACTCGGCCACTTACAGCGCGGTGGTAGCCCGAGCAGTTTCGACAGGATTTTGGGCAGCCGTTTAGGTTTTGCCGCAGTAAATGCGTTAATTGCAGGCGAAACGGAGCAAATGGTAGGTTTAAAAGGAAACGAAATAAAATTAACCAGCATAAGAGAGGCCTTAACGGCACATTCCTTTAAACTCGAACCCGATTTAATGGAAATGACCGAAGTACTTTCAATATAATATGGTAGCAGTTGTTTATAGCGGATCGAAAACGGCATTTTGGAAAATAACCCAAAATGGACAGGTGGTTGCACACTGCAATACCACCGGCTTAAACCCCTGCTTTGTTGATCCAAAAACAATTTTACAGATTCTAAACAAAAAAGTTGCCCTGGTTAACAATGCAGAAAACATAAAGAAAATTTATTTCTTTGCAGCTGGCGCATCATCGGCCGATAGAAAAGAGGAGTTGGCCAAAACGCTCGGATCATTTTTTAAATACAGCAAAATTGTAGTGGAAAATGATCTCTTCGGGGCCGCCAAAGCTGCCTGTTATGATAAACCGGGTATTGTTGGCATGTTGGGCAGCGGTGCACACTGTGCCTATTTCGATGGAAAAAAGCCGGTAAACAATAACTTTGGATTAGGTTATATATTAGGTGATGAAGGTTCTTCAAATTATTTCGGAAAAATAATCCTTAAAGAGTTTTTAAGCCTTAAAATGCCCAAAGATATTGAAACCAAATTTACACTGACTTACAATCTAGACCGCCCTCAGATATTAGAACGTATTTACAATAAGCCTCAGGCCAATATATTTCTAACCTCATTTTTCGATTTCATTACCCAAAACAGCAAACACGAGTACATCCGGAGGCTGATTGATGAAGGATTTGAAAAATATATGGAAACCTATGTTTTGCCAGTGGCCGAAAAATACAACGACCGCGATATACATATTGTAGGCAAGGTAGCCGCAGAGCTCGAAGACCGTTTAAGGCTGGTAGCTGGCAAATACGACATTAAAATTAAAAGCATTATTAAAGAACCAATACAAAATTTATTAAAACATTACATTAATTAACAAAACAATGAGCAAAATTGGAATAAACGGCTTTGGCCGTATTGGCCGCCTGGTTTTCAGAGCCGCATTAAAAAGAGGATTGGATATTGTAGCGATCAACGATTTGATCGAGCCAGATTACATGGCATACATGTTAAAATATGATACTACCCACGGTAAATTCGACGGTACTATCGAAGTTGTTGATGGTAACTTAGTGGTTAATGGTAAAACAATCCGTGTAACTGCAGAAAGAAACCCTGCTGATTTAAAATGGGATGCTGTAGGTGTTGAAGTAGTAATCGAATCTACAGGTTTATTCTTAACCCGTGCTGATGCAGAAAAACACATCTCTGCAGGTGCTAAAAAAGTAGTTTTCTCTGCTCCTGCCAAAGATGCAGATATTCCTACTTACGTAATGGGTGTTAACCACGAAAAATTAACTGCTGATCAAACTATCGTTTCTAATGCATCATGTACAACCAACTGTTTAGCGCCAATTGCTAAAGTATTAAATGATAACTTCGGTATTATTGAAGGTTTAATGAGTACGATCCACGCAGTAACTGCAACTCAAAAAACTGTTGATAGCCCATCAGCTAAAGACTGGAGAGGTGGCCGTGGTGGTTTCTCTAACATCATCCCTTCTTCTACCGGTGCTGCCAAAGCAGTAGGTATGGTTTTGCCTGAATTAAAAGGTAAATTAACAGGTATGTCGTTCCGCGTTCCTGTTGCCGATGTTTCTGTAGTAGATTTAACTGCACGTTTAGAAAAACCAGCTACTTACGAGCAGATTAAAGCTGCTATGAAAGAAGCTTCTGAAGGTTATTTGAAAGGTGTGCTAGGTTATACTGAAGATGAAGTTGTTTCTTCTGATTTTATTGGTGATGACCACGCATCTATTTTTGATGCAAAAGCTGGTATCTCTTTGAACGATAACTTTGTTAAAGTGGTATCTTGGTACGATAACGAGTGGGGATATTCTTCTGCTTTAGCAAAATTCGTAGAATATTACGCAAGTTTGTAAGAAAAAATAGCGTTAAGCTGTTTTTTAAACCATATAAAAGGCAACATTATTCAATTAATGTTGCCTTTTTGTTTTAAACATGTTTTTCACCAGTGAAATATATTTTATTTACAGCCAAAAAAATATTTTATCACACAAAATCACACCATAAACACATCGTTTTGATTGTAAAAGCATCAAAAACAATTAAAAAATTTGATAAATATCATTTTCAAACTAAAATTTGATACTATTTGACTATATCATATCATAATTTGACAATATTTAACAATTAGTTAACATATTTTTGAGCTATATTTGCAATACAGTCGTTTTAAACACTAAAATCTTCCAGAAAAAGATCAGTAAATAAAAAATGACAAAAAAAATACTTAAAATTTTCTTAGTGTATTTTTTACACTATCAAATTTTTTACTATATTTGTAGAGTAATAAACGGAACGATGTTTATCACTACTAAAAAAAGATAAATCACTCAATTGAAAAACCCCGGTTTGGATAACGAGTTAAAGACAAAGCCTGGCTCATAACAGGTTTATATTTGGTTAGAAAAAAGAGACAAGTCTGGATAGATTGTCTCTTTTCTTTATTTTAGGGGAAATTGAGTATGTATTCCCACAAAGAAGTATGCCGGATATAACTACATCCACCAATCTTTTTTCTGCGCAGCACCTTTACTTTTAATAACAGCAGGGTTAGGAGCCATATTCTTAAGTCTAATATCCACCCAACCATTTTTAATGTATTTTTCCGAAACATTAAACTCTCCGGTACCGGTATCGAAATCACAATTTGAATTCGGAACGCGATAATCTCCCCAGTTACATTTTTTCGGCAGCCCGTTATCATAAATTTTCCAGGTACCCACAAACGCATTATTAAAGTACCCGTCAGAATTTATATTGATGTTATCATATTTCAAGTTGTTATTTTTATCCAGATACCACTTTGTTTTCAGAATGCCTGAAAAAACACCAGCGTATTTCTGCCCTTTATCCTCAAACAATTCGTATTTGGCAATCAGTACGCCCTGTGTTTTGGAAATGCCTTTAAATTCATCATCAACTCCAAAACTTGTCCGTTTTGATTCTTTAATTTCCTGAATGGTTATCTTCCTTTAAAACTACAGACATTGCCCTTTACGCTAGATTTTCCTTTAACCACGTACTGTTCCGGATTAACAGGATCCTTAACAATTTCCAAAAACTTAATTAAGATCCTTTGATGTTCATTCCCAATTATCCCATAAATCAAACCATTTTCGGTATGCAACCATAAATCTGAAAAGTTATATTTTACAAACTGCTTAGCCTTATCGAGAGGCATTAATGGTTCTCCATTCATTATATCTGTTCGGCAGATGGACTGGGCATACAATTGAACGGAAGAAAAAAATAAAATAGCGATTTTTATATACTTCATGGTTTGATTGGTGCATTAAGATATTTCTATTATCAATTCTTTATTATAACCATTATATTTTTCACTGATATACCCATGTGGGTTACAGATAACTTCTGTCTGACCAATGTTATACCTCACTGGGGTATGAACATGACCGTGTATCCAGTACTCAGGTTTACATCTTATGATCATGCCTTCAAGATCTGACGCATAAGCTGCCGCAACAGGATCATTTTCATATGCTCCGGGTATAGATCTTATACTCGGTGCATGATGCGTGATCACCACGTTTTTATAGCCTTTTGATTCTGCAAGACTACTTTGCAGCCAGTTTTTAGAAAACTGATGGATTTTATAGGTATCAACTGTCCTTAATCTTGAATAGGACGGATCCCGTCTGATTAATTTATAATCGTTCATTTTGCCCTGGCAGATGATCCCATATTCTACAGGATTACCAAATAAGGAAAAATCAGTCCATAAAGTTGCCCCATGGAACCTGATCCCCTCAAATTCGACAAAATTATTTTCCAATACATGAACGTTTGAATCCTTAGACAGTTCTATTATTTTACGTAAGGTATTCGGGTAAGTACCTTTATAATATTCATGGTTACCTAAAACATAAATCACGGGTTTATCTGGAATATTTTCCATAATCCACTGAATACCCTTTATCCCGAGATTAACATCACCCGCAAGAATTACCAGATCGGCGTTCTCAAAACTCAATTCAGAAACTCCAAATTCCTGGTGCAGGGCGCTTATGATCTGTATTTTCACCATCCACCTCTCATTGCCACAAAATACAGTTGACACCGCAAAGAAAGGTACTTTTAATTGGCCTTCCACCAACAACCGGTGCTTTCCAACCGTTTAAGGTTAGAAGCTTTGCCTTCATTTTATTTTCACAGTCTTTAGTTAGGCTTTCGTCCGGAAAACCAACATCAGTTATATCTCCCCGCTCGTTGATGTACAAGCGCATCTTTAATTTAGTTGGGGGGAATGAACTATTTCTACCCGTTTCTTTGCTCATTAAAGGCATCACCTCGCTCGATAAGTACTTATAAAACCCAGATATCCCACCTTTCGTATAGGTTGGCATAGTATTTTCGAAATCTGAATTAGGAACAACTACGCTAGATATAGCTGTCTTCATTTGAGCCTTGCTATGGCAGGAGCATATCACAATTAAACCCAGAAGAAATAGAGAAGCGTTTTTCATCTTATGAAGATATTAAAAAAAACAGGGATTAAATTACATCAATACCCAAGTGCTTGTAAGGTGCAAAAGTAACATCTTCAGGATCGGTTTCGGTGATTATGACGTCTACATCGGTAACTGGACAAACATAATAAGGTTCTACAGTATTAATTTTCTCCAATGCGGAAAGGGCAATTGTTTTCTGCGCCTGGCTGATTATAGTACTGTTCAACTGGGCATCTTCATAGCTCATTGAAGTAATCCCCATTTTATAGTCTAAGCTGCAGATTCCCAACATACAGACATCAGCACGTACTTTTCTAAAAGTATCGATAGTTTCTTGTCCGATGGTTGTAAACGAGATCTTGTGCAATCTTCCTCCGGCAAATATAACCTCGGCACTGGGGTGGTCTTCCAAAATATTGGCTACCGGAAAACTGTTGGTAATAATGGTAATTTTTAAATCTTTTGGCAATGCTGCTGCAAGTGCCACCACCGAAGTGCCCCCGTCGAAAAATACCACCTGGCCATCTTTTAAAAACTGCAGGGCTTTATTTGCAATGGCCTGTTTATGCTGTTGGTTATATTTCTCCCTATCTCTATAATGCTGTGGTATTGGGGAATGAGAAATTGCACCGCCCCGTACTGCCAGCAGAAGCCCTTGGGCATCAAGCTCTTTAATATCGCGACGTACGGTATCTTCTGATACATTTAATAATGCACTTAATCCATCCAACCTTACCTTATTGTCTTTTTCTAAGGCTTGTATTATGACCTGTAAACGTTCTTCCTTTACCATATTACTGCAATATATTGCAAATATAAACATTTATAAAAATTAAACTTTGCAATATTTTGCAATATTTAATATTTTTGTTGCAAAATATAGCAAATCATGAAAAAGACAATTGGGATTGATATGGACGGGGTACTGGCCGACATAGAAGATCATATATTAAAAACCTATCATGCCGAAACGGGCATTCTGTTAACGCGCAGCGATATTAACGGCAAATCGGAAGAGGAACTTTTCCCAGATAGGGCTGTGGTAATGAAAATCTGCAACAGACCTGGTTTTTTCAGGGATTTGCCGATTATGGAAGGTGCGGTAGAAACCGTAAAACAATTGATGGAAGATTACGAAATCTATATTGTTTCGGCTGCAATGGAATTTCCATTATCACTTTTCGAAAAACACGAATGGCTTGCGGAGCATTTTCCATTTATCAGTTGGAAAAATATCATCTTTTGTGGCGATAAAAGCATCATAGACACTGATTATTTAATTGATGATCATTGCAAAAACCTCGATTTCTGCAAAGGCAAACCTTTAATGTTTACCGCATACCATAATGTAGAGAAACACCATCACCAGCGCATAAACCACTGGAACGAGGTACCCAGCATATTGAAACAGCTTGAAGAAACCAGTTTTTCGCTGGCTTAACAATATAAACAAAAAAGGATGTAGCCGCTGGCTACACCCTCTATCTAAATTAACGCTCTCAACTATGAAGTTGATATAAGGCTCTCACCCCTTATAGAGGACAATATTACTACAGAAAGATTAAGATTTGATGAAGATTTTAAATTTATTAATAATAATTAATCGCCTTTTTAGCTTGTCTTACTACCGACATTGGCGTTTTTGGCATAAACAAAATAAGCCTCCCTTAACAGAGAGGCTTACGAGTGTAATCTAAATCGTCCCGTTGATTTAATTTTTACTTACCCAAATTTAAATACAAATGCGAGGTTTAGTACATCCCATTTAAGTTTGTATATCAATATGTAAAAAGTGTATAATGTTATGTAAACATAGCTTTAGAAGCGTTACTACAAGCCACAAGATATGTGAAATCAGTACGCACACAGCTGTTTATCAAAAATTTGAAAAAAAAATACAAAATGTGGGCTGGATAGAAATGTATTACACCAGTTCTCTAACGAGTTTGGTACGGATTCGGCTTAGCGTTTCTAAGCGCATGCCCAGATAACTTGCAATGCATCTTAAAGGTACCCTGGATACATCAAAAGCGTTTAGCTCCAAAAATTTTTCGTAACGTTTTTCTGCGGAAGGAATCCGCGCAAGTATAGACCGTTCTGACGCCGCGTGATACTGAAGCGCTAAAATCTTACGCCCGATCACATTTGTTTCCTGGTGGCTTGCATAAAGCTTATCAATCAGTACATGGGGAATGGCCACCAGTTCTGAATGATCCAGGGCCTGTAAATATTCTATAGAGGGCTCAATACTGGCATCAGGATGCTGGATAGCACCAATAAATTCGTTGCCCAAACTGATCCAGGTGGTAATTTCCTTTCCATCTTCTTTAATAAATCCCCTTACCAAACCGGTTACCACAAAAAAAACACAATCATTATTATCAATAGGCGACAAAATGTATTTGTTCTTCTTAACCAATAGCGTTTCTGCATTTTTTTCAATTTCCTGTATAAAACCAGGGCTTATCGGACTTAAACTGCTGAAATAATTTAATACAGCATTCACTAAAAATACCTTGCGGGATTCGAGCATACACAAATAGGGATAGACTTTAGACTTTTAATATTAGCAAATTGAATCGGAACTTAAAAATAAAGTAGATTATTGAGACAATTGTGCTGTTGAAAAGGTATGATTAAGTTGTTTTCTTGATCTTTCTCGATGCAATCTGGTGAATCCAGGTAAAAATGCTTGATTTGGTCTGGTTATATTCTGGAAAAGACTGCCATACTTCGCAAAAGGTTTGCTCCAAAAGTAATTTTGCCACATGTTCATCGCTTACCTTACGGATAATCGCTCCATAAATAGCAGCTGCATATTGTTGATAGAGCAATTTGAATGCACTGATGTCGCGATTTTTCAACTGATTAAAAAATAATTCCTTATCAGATAACCAGACCTTTAAAAGGGCATCCTGATCTACAATCCGATTAACTGACACATCCATATATTAAACTGATATTCTAAAGCAACCATATAATATTTAATTTGTTTAGTTCCTGCTGATTAATCAAACAACCAAACAGAATACACCTAAAAGTGCTAGATTAAAAATAACATTTTGGCCTCCTGCTTTTCTTGGTAACGAGGTAATAACCCACTGATATTTCGTGCGAACCATAATCGTAATTACCAAGTTTATTTAAACTGTAATCGTAGCCATAACCGATACGCAGATTCTGCCTTACAAATAATTCACTGATAAAACCAATGGCTGCCCGGTCGCGCAGATTGTTATCCAGGTTTTGTTTTGGATATATTTTAACAGAGGTGCGGTAAACCGCGCCAAGCCAAAAACGCTCTTTTACCAATAAAAAAGCATTCAGATCTAACGAGGTGGGTCCATGCAGGTCATCCTTGATCAAAAAAGTAGGTTTAAACACAAATTCATCGTTCAACGGAAGCGCAAGACCGGAGGTTAGGTAAAAATGTGGCTGCACCTTTACATTAAGCAGGTTGTAATCGCTAAAAACCGACAAAGATTTAGACAGCAGGTTATCAGCAGAAAAACCGATAAAAAATTTCTCGTTCGAATAATGCACCCCGGCACGGATATCAGGCATAACCTGGCTCACATTTCCTGTTGGAATGCGGTTATCGCCCTGCTCAATCGGATCGAGCAAATTCCCGTTCAAACCAATCTGCATCACTCCTACCCCCAAACCAAAGGCAAGGATATTGGTTTCGGTGCGGTCTAACTTGATGCGGTAGGCAAAATTGGCCGATACATTTAGTGCGCTCTGTGCCCCTATTTTATCTTTGGTAATAATGGCACCTATCCCAAGGCTCTCATCGTTAATGGCTTCATCTGCAGAAATAGACAAGGTTTGCGGTGCACCTTTAATACCTGTCCACTGGGCCCGTGCAAAGGCTTGCAGATAAAGTTCTTCTTTGTAACCGGTATAAGCCGGATTGATGTACATTCCGTTAAAAACATACTGGCCAAACTGCGCATTCTGCTGGGCCTGAAGCTTTAAAGATGTAAAGCAGACAATAAAAACAAAAATGATCTTTTTTAAACTCTTCATATCAGCTGACCTGTATTTACCTAATAATGGTGATGTAACCTTTATATTCCAACCAATTACCGTCACCATTTTTCACTTTAACCACATAGAAATAAGTCCCATCACTTAATTCAGGTGCAGTCCAGTCGTTCAGGTATCTGTTCGATTGAAATACCGTACTTCCCCATCTATTTATTACGGTTACCTCGTTAAATTCAAAAGATTCGAGGTTTTCAAAGTAAAATGTATCGTTTTTCCCATCCCCATTGGGTGTAAACACATTTGGTATCCTTAAACCCGAAATTTCTTTTAAATCGGTTGAAGTATTGTTTGATAATACTGGATCATTCTCCGTTGCGGTTACGGTTGCGGTATTGCTTACCAAACCGGGCTGTTTTGCCCTTACATGCACCACAAGCTCCGCAAATTTCCCATTGCCCAAGAGATCTATCCCCCATTGGATAGTTCTGGTAACCGGGTCGTAACCCGCAGTCCCGTCAGTCGGTAGCGCTAAACTTTCGAAAACAAGGTTATCGGGCAGTATGTCCTTCACTTTTACCCGTGTGGCATCATCTGTTCCATTATTCCGCACATCAAGGTAATAATCGAACACCTGGTTACTGAGCACATTTTTGGTTTCCGACCGTTTGGTAATGGCTACATCTGCAACAGGTGTATTGATCACTTCTACTTCTATCTCATCAGAGAGGTCGGATGTACATCCAAAATTATTGATGGCAGCAACTTTATAGATTCCTGCTGTTGCAGTAACGAGATTCTGTTTATTCTGGCTGGGCACCAAAACACCATCCTTAAACCAGATGTACGTACTGGCCCCTCCCGAATTTGCGTGCAAGGAAACCGCCGATCCTTTTTTGATCGTGATTTTTTGCCGCCCATTGGGTACGGTCTGGCTAAATCCTATTATAGATGAAAATAATAGAAAAGCCATAAACAGGAAGGTATAAAACCTAAGCCTCATTTATAGATTTACAAACAGGAAAAATAAATTAAACGCTATTAAAAAGTAACCGGAGTGGCAGTTCCCTGAGCAGTTCCGAAAGTTATGGTCGGTTTACTTGGTTTGGCTGTTACCGTTACATCGTGATCTACCGTTTGTGCACAATACTTATTGCCGTTAATGTCGTAACCTACTTTTAAACGGTATTTTGTTGTACCCACAACAGGCGATGCTGGCGTATAATCTTTTTGCGTTGCACCAGAAATTACGGTTTCCGTTGTACCAACAACCGTGTACCACTGATAGGCCAAGCTGGTAGATGCTTCGGGATTGATAACGCTTCCAATTTGTGCAATCGGTGTTTCTACGCAAAAATTGGCCGCAGTAAAATCAGGCACCAGAGGTCTAAGTACGTACACCGGGATTTCCTGCATTTCCGACTCGCAGGAACCTGCCGCAGTAGCTTGAGTACTCAAATAGTAATAACCGCTCTGTAGGCTGGCGGCAGGGATTTTGTTTCCATTATCGAGGGTAATTACAGTTGATGGCATGGTGGTTGAAGTTGCACTAAACCTTACAATCCAGTTTTGGCCGGCCGCGGGTGCAGGAAAAGTAAGGTCGGAGCCCTGGCAAAAAAGGTTAGCGCCTATGGTGTTTGGCGTAATTTGCGCCGAAACGCGTAAAAAGTTACAGATCAGCAATAATGCGATTACAAAGAGGCTTTTTTTAATGGTACTGTTCATGGGGATAGTTTTTTAATTTGTTTATTTTTTAGTATTGTGATGTTATGGGCACCAGCACATGTGGAGCCGGTGGTTTTGGATTTATTTTAATGTCAAAATTGATCTGGGTGCTGCAACCATCAGCATTTTTAATAGTAAGAATACCCGAGTGTGTTCCAGCTGTTGCGTTAGAAGGCACGCTTAATGGAATATTCCCCGCTGGCAGCACCTCGTTGCTTACCGGGCCAAACCCGGCAGTGGCCCAACTGATACTGTAAGTGTTTGGACTGTTTACAGGGTTGGTATACGTTAATGATGTACCGGTAAAACCCGAGCAGATTTCCGGTTCAGGCCCCAAGGTTAAATTGGGTGGCGATGCAACTGTTAAATTAAAATCAACAGCATTTGCACATACCGCGGGACCATCTGGAATGGTATAGCGGATAGTGGTTGATCCCGCAGTAAGGCCTGCAACTTCACCGGTAGTGGCATTTACAGTTGCAACGAGCGTATTGGCACTCGACCATGTTCCGCCCGTACTGGTATTGCTTAACGTAGTTGAACTGCCGATACAGATTTTATTGATGCCTGTTGTTGCAGCTACCGTGGCAATCGGTTTTACCTGGATAGCAAGCGCCGCGCGGCCGGCACTTACACAACCTGTAACCTGGTTAACCGCCTCTACATAATAATCTGTATTTGAGATAAGTACCGGAGTGGTATAATTGCTGCCGGTATGTTTTAAGTTTCCGCCAGTAAGCGCATCGTACCAATTATAGGTGATACCGGTAAGTGGGTTATCTACCGAAAGGTTGACTGCAGAACCACTGCACGAAATTACATTGCTAACCGAAACTGTTGGCAGCGGATTAACTTTTAATTTTACCTTTACCCTTTCCGAAATAGAAGAAATACAGTTATTTCGCCTCGATTCTACATAATATACATAATCGCCAACCGGCAATACGCCCAAGCTATAGGTACTTCCGGTAAATAAGGGAGTTGGTGTATTTTTATCGGCGTACCATTTATAGGTGGTACAATCCTGTAAATTATCAATGGATAAGGTAGTGGCCTGACCAGAACATACGCTCCCGGCATAAAGCTGCTGTCCATTGATTAGCGGTATGGGTTTGGGTATTACTTTGGTTACGTTATAGATATGCAGTTCGGTACCAATGGCCAGCAAACCGCCCCAGGATATTTTAACGCGGTCGAAAATGGCTGATACCGGAAAAGAAACTTCGAATTTTGTGGTATTAGGAACTGCTTTAACAGTTGTATTTCCATTGTTGAATGCGCCGCCTGCTGTGGCATTCCCCAAATAAGGCTGTATGGTAAAGCCGCTGAGCAAAGCCAGACCACCCCCGCCATCGTAAACGATTTTGATTGAATCGAGCGGCTGACCTTCTTTGGCAAACAATGCGGTAAGAAATGCTTCGTTAACCGCCTGCAGCCCAGTATTAATTGTGGCGTAGGTAGCATAAGTGGGGTCGGCATCTATTGCTGCATAGGGATTGCTTACCGAGGCAGTAGCATTGAGCAGACCAGCGCCGTTTACCCCCGTTAGCACATCTATACCTTTGTCGCACTCAATATCTGAAGGATTATTTTCTAAGATATATGCGCCATATACTTCTGCAGCTGCACCAACAGAAACAATAGGTGCCGAAAGCTTAACATAAACCCCGTTATAGGCCTGGTTAGGTGTTAAAGGAATTTCGATCGCATTGGCCCCGCTGATAAGCCCAAGGTTTGAGTTCGAATATAATAAGGTTCTTGTAGCAACTTTGGTTGCGGTATTGAGGCCAACAAAAGTTCCAACTTCTATCGTTGCAGAAGCGGCTAAAAAAGCTGCTGGAATAGATACCTTCACTACAACAGGGGTAGAAGCAGGGAGTAACCGTCTATTATTGTGAGTTCCATCGGTACTAAATTCAAGGTATTGCGTAATGGTAGAAGCACCCAGCACATTGGTTACCGATAAGGTAGAGGCTGTTGAAGGATCTGTGTCAACTGCCCTGGGATCATTGATTATTGATACAGATCCCAGTCCTGCCGGGGCATTCTGCGAATCCTGAAAATTAGCATATACGCGGCTTTGATTCGTACACACCTGCGCATACAAAGGCCCTGATTGGACCAAAAACAGTCCTAATAATAAGAATAGACAAAAAAACCGCTTCAATTTGTTTGGGAGAGCAAAAATTCAGAGGTTCTATTTTGGTTACGTAAAAATGAAGTGAACGGTTTTTGAAACATTCATTTTATTCATTTTTTAACCGCGGTAAAACTAAGCATCACCCATTTAATCCATGTTAAGAAAACATATGATCGGGAATAAAAAGCAAACAAATTAGGAATGTTCATAATATTTTAGCGGGCGTACCGTTAAAAATAACATTTTGGCCTTCTACTCTTGGCCGTTTGGAGGTAGTAACCGATGGATATTTCGTGCGAACCATAATCATAGTTGCCCAGTTTATTTAAACTGTAATCGTAGGCATATCCAATCCGGAGGTTCTCGCGCACAAAAAATTCGGTAATTAAACCGATTGCACTTCTTGCCCTCAAATCGCTTTGTAATTCTGGTTTAGGATAAAGTTTTACAGAAGTTCTATATACTCCACCCAGCCAAAGTTTTTCTTTGATCATTAAAAAAGCATTCAAATCTAATGAAGTGGGGCCATTTAAATCGTCCTTAATTAAAAAAGTCGGCTTGAACATAAAATCGTTGTTCATCGGAAAAACCATTCCGGCCGTTAAATAGAAATGTGGCTTGGCCGTAATACTGAGTAAATTATTATCCCTAAAAACAGGAAGATACTGAGTGAGCAAATTGTTTGCAGAGAAACCGATAAAAAATTTTTCGTTCGAATAATGCACTCCAGCCCTGATATCGGGCACTACCCTACTTTCATAACCAGTTGGAATCCGGTTGTCGCCGGTTTCGGTTGGATCCAGCAAATTCCCGTTAAGCCCCATCTGCATTACCCCTAAACCAAGTCCGAATGCCAGTACGTTGGTTTCGGTACGGTCGAGTTTGATGCGGTAAGCAAAGTTCCCTGAAAAATTGAGCGAGCTTTGCGCCCCTATTTTATCCTTGGATACCAAGAGGCCCAGACCTAAGCTCTCTTCTTTAACCGCTTCATCAACTGATATTGAGAGTGTTTGTGGAGCACCCTGAATGCCTGTCCATTGGGCACGCACAAAGGCCTGCATATAAAGCTCTTCTTTATAACCGGCATAAGCGGGGTTAATATACAAACCGTTAAATACGTATTGACCAAACTGTGCATTCTGCTGGGCGAATAAACACAGGCAGATTAAATTAAATAATGCCGTTAAAACTATCTTTTTCATATCCTCACATTTTTCAACTTCCATTTATCTGATCACGGTTACATAACCCTTAAATTCTTGCCATTTAGCGGTGCTGGTTTTAACTTTAAGCACATAGAAATATGTTCCATCTACCAAACCATTGGCCGACCAATCGTTCAGGTAACCATCTTTTTCATAAACGGTACTTCCCCAGCGGTTAATAATTGTAAGTTGGTTTGCACTGTAGCGGTCTAATTTTTCAATAAAAAAGGTTTCATTTTTCCCATCGCCATTTGGTGTAAAAACATTCGGGATTTTAAGACCAGTAATTTCTTTGGTATCAACTGAAATGTTGTTCGATGGGTCGGGATCTGTTTCATCGATGGAAACGGTAGCGCTATTCACTACATTACCCGGCTTCATGGCCCTTACATTTATTACAAGCTCTACAAAACTACCATTGGCCAAGGTAGGAATGGCCCAAGAAACTGTTTTGGTTTTTTCGTTATAACTTGCCGTACCTACAACCGCAGGGTCGACACTTACAAAAGTGAGATTTTCTGGAAGATCATCCTTCACCTGTACATTGGTAGCCGTGCCCAGGCCGTTGTTACGCACCAGTAAATTGTATTTAAATACCTCGGTATTGATCACCTGCCTATTTTCTGATCTTTTAACGATAGAAACATCTGCAGAAATTACGTTTTCCATCACCACCTCCATTTCTTCGGAAAGATCTGAGCTGCAGCCGCCCAAACTAAAGGTAATAACAGTGTATTTTCCGGCCGCACTTACCACATAGTCTTGTGCAGTGGCACCCGAAATAGCATCCCCGTTCCTAAACCATTGGTAAGAGGTGGCACCTGTACCATTGGCCCTGAGTTTCACAGTAACACCAGGTTTAAGGTTAAGCTTATTGGGATTGGCAGATTGCGCAAAGCATGCTGCTACAGGAAGCAGCAGCATACCGAACACAATTATCCCAAGTTTGTTAAACCTCATGATGTTTACCTTAAGAAAAAGCAGAAGCTTATGGCGCTACAGCGATAGTTGCTTTTCCTGGTTTAACCGTAACGGTGATTGCTTTAGAGGCAGTTGCAGTACAGCTTGTAGAAGGCACAATAAGGGCTGATCCAACTGCATATTTACCTTCAGCAATAAATTCATAAGCATCGGGAGCAACACCTGCTTTTAAAGTAAATAATTCGTTGCTGGTACCCGAAACAGTACCTAAAGTTGTAGGGTCGGTTACGGCCACACCACCTTTGGTTGCAGTCCATGTATAAACTAAGGAAACACCTGTTGGCAAGGTAAGTGCCGCATCCTTACTTGCCGTAATTACAGTAGATGCTGTCTGGTCCGTACAATAAACGCTTCCAGGAGCGGTTACCGTTATTGCCGGAGGCGGAAGTTTTTCTACAACCGTATTGTCTGATGCATCACTTGGACAAAGATTCGCATCTGCAGGTATTACCTGAACGGAATAAGTATGTGTTCCGGCTGCTAATGAAGCAGGTACATTAAAAATAACATCTGCAGCGGTGGCATAAGTTACAGGAGATTGGGCAATATTATCAACTGTCCATACAATTTTATCTCCCACTGCCGGCGTATAACCTGTAAATGTTGGCGTAAGTTTTACTGTCCCCGTTCCACATAGATATACATTTGGTGTAGTTTGTGCAAAAGCACCAAGCGGCAGTAAGAAGATTAAGAATGCAATGATCCTTAAATTGCGTTTTGTAGAATTTTTTGTCATGATTTTAGTTTGTTTGGGATGAATAATTTATTTTCTTTTTTAATTAATGGATACTGTTGGTTTATGTGGCACAAGCTTTACCCTAAAATTAAAAGGGATGGCACGCTCGCAGCCGTTTGCATTTTTAATGGTCAAAACTCCCTGATATACCGCAACAGGTGTAGTTGAGGGAATGGTTATGGTAATTTCATTTGCAGGCAGAGGTTGATCTGAGACCGCAGGAAGTAGACCGTTAGTCCAGGAGATGCTATACGTTATCGGATCGAAAACTGGATTGATGTAGGTAATTTTAGTAGTGGTAAGTCCTTCGCAGATGTCCGGATCTGGTTCAAGGATTAAATCTGGCTGTGGGTTTACATTCAGGTTAAAATCTACCTTCTTTCCGCAATAAGTGGCATCATCGGCAACGGTATAACTGATTACTGCCGCACCCGCAGCCACCGCAGTAACTTTACCAGAAGCATCTATTGTGGCTATTGTGGCATCGCTTGTGCTCCATACCCCATTTGGGTAAGCATCTGTAAATGTTGCGCTTGTACCTGCACACAGTGTAGCCACACCATTAATTGGCCCAACAGGTGCATACTGTTTCACTTTTACCTCTACAGATTGGGCACCACCAGCATTTTTACATCTCGTTGCAATGTTTACCGCTTCTACATAGTAAAGTGTTGTGGCCGTTAACAAAGGGGTTGTATAAGTAGTACCCACATTAAATGGCGTACCACCAGAAGATAATGAATACCAATTGTAGGTAAAGTTGGCATCGGGATTGGTAACGGAGAGTGTTGTTGAAGAGCCACTACAGATTGTTGCCCCGGGTACTGCAAGCGTTGGTAGCGGGTTAACCTTAAGTTTTACCCTTAAACGCTCCGAAACCGCAGTAACGCAATAGGTCCTGCTGGCCTGAACGTAATAATTATAATCTCCGGCAGGTAAGGTAGATGGTGGAGTAAAAGTTAAACCTGTAGCCACCAAATTGCCTCCCGTTTCTGCATCAAACCATTTGTATTCGGTACAATCTTGTGCATTCTGAACTGAAAATGTAGCCGATCCTCCCTCACAGATGGTTTTCTCATCGGTTGTAGACGGATCGACCAGCGTTCGGGGTTTTGCAAGTTTACGCTTGATATCGTACACCCTTAAGCGGCTAAACGCCCCTGTTAATCCACCCATAGTGATCTCTAAGCGGTCGTAAACATTGGTTACCGGAAAAGTAAGCGAATACCTGCTGGATGATCCTGGAAATAGCTTTAGGTCCAGAAAGGTTCCGGTATTATCAAATGCCGGCCCAGCCTTTACACCGTTTAAATAAGGCTGTATCGTAAAGCCTGTTAAAAGACTAAGATTTAAAAGCCCACCTCCCGGGTTTTCGAGGATTATAGTCACAGAATCTGCTGGCTGCGAAGGTTTATTGAAAACAGTTGTCAGATATACCTGGTTGAGGATAGACGCCCCTACATCAATTAAGGCAAAACTATTTGGATCTGCATCTATGGCATTAAAAGGATCTGTTACCGTTCCCGTTAAATTTGCGATCCCGCCCAGTGCGGTTGGTTTTACACCAGATAACACATCTATCGCTTCGTCGCAATTAATCGAACCTGTACTCAGTTCCATGATATAGGCATGGAAAATCTTCATTGATAGTGCAGTAGAAACTACGGCCCCGGCAATTTTAACGTAAATTCCGTTAAAGGCCTGCGTGGGTGTTACTGTAATTTCGACTTCGCCTCCTCCACCTATTACACCTGCAATATTTGCCGAAGTATAAATTGGAACCCGCGTAGCATCATAGCCCGGATCATTTCCATAACCAATTAAAGGCTTATTTCCGGCAACTGCATTTAGATTTGTAAAACTTCCAATTTCAAAACTGCTCAAAAGTCCTAATAATTCTTTTGGGAGCGCTAATTTTACGGTAACAGGTGTATTTGCGGCTATGGTTCGTTTGTTGGCATTGGTTCCATCGGTTGTAAATTCCAAAAATTGAGTGGCCGATCCGGTGAGGCCGAGTACACCGATAGGGACTGAAAGGGTTGATGCATCTTTAACTTGCCCATTAACAGCATTTGGTGCATCAGAAATACTCCCATATAAATTTGCACCTAAAATGCCAAACCCATCAATATATGAACCTTGAAAGTTTGCATAAGTACGTGCTGTATTTTCACACTGTGCATATAAATATGCGGGCATGAAACAAAACACAAACACCAAGAAAGATAGACAAGAGCGCCTTTTCAATGTAGGTTTGGGATGACGTAAAAATTAAATAGTTTGTTTGCTCGTTGATACAAAAGTACAGTGAGCCAATGCCAGATTAGTCGTTCACTTTATTCATTACCCCCTTCAAGAATACTTAAAAGCCTGTTTTGTTGATATTTATCAACAAAACATCAGATATTAAAACTCAAAGTATCCACGAAGCTGAACACCAACCAAACAGAAGAATTTAACATGGTACCTGATGGCATTTACACTTTAAAAAAAGACGAATTGAAGTGACGGCCAACAGGAATATTGGAGCCGCAAGAATGCGATAAATTTATTTAGCAAAAATACTTGCAGGAGAAAAGAGTTATCGTATCTTTGCACCCTCTCTGGAAGCTTCCACTCCAGGGTTTAAGAAAGCTTTCCAGCAATGGGAGGCTTTTCTTATTTTAAGGCAAACAATGCATCCATGGTTATTTCCTTTTGAACCAGCCCGGGATAGTTTCGCTGTTTTTCAATCCATAAGTTGTAATCATGGTTAAAAATAAGGCTTTACTGCTCCAAAAAGCAATAAATTAATGAGTTTTGGCGCAATATAAAAAACTATATTACGCCAAAACTATAGTTATATTAGTAGTTTTGGCGCGATATAAAAACAAAATCTGCTATTTACTTTTGAAAACCACCACGGCTAAAGGCGGTAAATTTACAACGACCGAATATTCCTGTCCGTTATAACCTTCGGGATCTGGAACAATATCTCCTCTATTATTGATCCCCCCTCCGTAAAAATTGAGATCATCAGTATTAAATATTTCCGTCCATTTGGTTTTAAACGGAACACCGATTTTATAATTCTCCCGAACAACAGGCGTCAGGTTTATGGCAATAACGAGCGTATCTTTGGCTTTTGGTCCTTTACGCATATAAACAAATACAGATTCGTTTGCGTTATCGGCATCGAGCCATTGGAAGCCTTCGTAACTAAAATTGAAATGATAAAGCGCAGGCTCTTTTCTATACAGGAAGTTTAAAGCCTTAACTGTTTCCTGCATGCCCTTGTGCGGTGCATACTGCAACAAATGCCAATCAAGCGACTGGGTGAAATTCCACTCACTGGTTTGGCCGAATTCATTTCCCATAAACAACAGTTTCGCGCCAGGGTGGGTAAACATATAGCCATAAAGGGCCCTTAGGTTTGCAAATTTCTGCCAGTCATCTCCAGGCATCTTATATAACATTGGAGATTTGCCATGAACCACTTCATCATGCGAGAATGGCAGCATGAAATTTTCGGTAAAAGCATAAGTCATACTAAAACTCAGCTGGTGCTGGTGATGTTTCCTGCCAAGGGTTTCTACCTTGAAATATTTCAGGGTATCATTCATCCAGCCCATCATCCATTTCATGCCAAAGCCCAAACCACCTGCATGCACAGGATGGGTTACACCAGGATAGGTACTGCTTTCTTCTGCAATGGTTTGTACCCCATCAAAATTTCCGTAGATGGCAATGTTTAGATCCTGCAAAAACTGGATGGCACCAAAATTTTCGCTTCCGCCATATTCATTGGTAGCGGCATCCCCGTCTTCTCTTGAGAAATTAAAATATAACATGGAAGCCACGGCATCAACCCTTAGGCCATCGGCATGGTACTGATCGATCCAGAACATCGCATTACTGATCAAAAATGATCTTACCTCATTCCGGTCATAATTGAAGATATAGGATTTCCAATCGGGATGAAAACCTTTGCGCATATCGGCATGTTCGTACAGGTGTGTTCCGTCAAATTCATACAGACCGTGCCTATCACCAGGGAAATGGGAAGGAACCCAATCCAATATTACCGCGATACTTGCCTTGTGCAATTCATCGATCAGGTACATTAAATCCTGCGGCGAACCGTAACGCGAACTTGCGCCGAAATAACCGGTAATCTGATAACCCCAGCTTGGAAAAAACGGAAATTCCATTACAGGCATCAGTTCTACATGTGTAAAACCCATTTCCTTAACATAGGGCACCAGTCTGCCGGCCACCTCCCTGCAGTTTAAAACACGCTCAGGATTATCCGGATCGCGTTCCCAGGAACCTAAATGCACTTCGTAAACGGAGATGGGCTGATCTAACGCATTGATTTTTGCCCTTTTATTCAGCCAGGTTTTATCTTTCCAGGTATAATCGGTATCCCAAACAATACAGGCTGTTTGTGGCGGATGCTCCCATCTTCTGGCATAAGGATCGCCTTTTAAATGTTCTGATTCATCAAAACCTTTAACAAAATATTTATATACCTCGCCTTTTGCTATTGCAGGAATAAAACCCTCCCAAATACCCGATTTATCCCATCTTTTGTCGAGTGGATGTGATGCGTTGTTCCAATCGTTAAAATTACCAACTACGCTTACATTAATGGCATTCGGCGCCCATACAGAAAAGTAAGTCCCAGCAATCCCGTCAACCGAAATAAGATGCGACCCCATCTTTTCATACAGCCTAAAATGCTTTCCTACCAGGAACAGATCAATGTCGTAATCGGTAAATAAACTGTGTACCCAAACGGTTTTCCTTTTATCGATCTTCGGTAACGCTGCTTTTTTTGCAGGAACTTTTTTTGCTGCTGACATAAATATTTTGGCTAGATAGATGAAGCCCCAAACACTAAACAGCATTTGGGGCTAAATGTTACAGACTTAAAATCTGTATATCGGTAAAGTTTTTATTGCATTTAAAATGCAGGATATTTTTATCATCAGTGTAGAAATCGGTAACCTCTTTACTATCAACGATAATCTTTTTCACCTGGAATTTCACGCCGATAACGTTGCAAACGTAAAATTCATAATTAGGGGTGTACAACCCTTCGCTACGCTGGTTTACCTTAATGGCCTGGCTATCGCCTTTTACGGTAAATTTTTTCTCCAGATAGATATCCTGTTCATAAGCAAATGTATCTCCGTGATCTTCGTACATGTACGAATTCACTTCATAATCGCTATGGTAGATATTCAATATCACCTCAGTGATCGATTTTTCATCAACATACTGCATTACCGGATATTCTGGCAAAACAGTACCCGAACGCACAAACATCGGCATGCTATCGATTTTCGCATCAACGGTATATTCGTTTCCGCCTTCCAAAATCTCGTTGGTCCAGAAATTATACCAGGTACCTTTCGGCAGATAAACTTTCCTTGATATTGCTCCCTGCTCCAAAACCGGGCAGATCAATAATTTATCACCATAACAAAATTCATCCTGACGGAAGCTGTTGCTGATATTTTCCTGTTCGAGCATTACCAATGGCCTTAAAATAGGAAAACCATAGCGGTGATGTTCCCAGAACACAGAATATAGGTAAGGCATTAAGCGGTACCTCAATTCGATAAACTTGCGGTTAATATCTTCGAAAAATTCGCCAAAACTCCAGGGTTCGCGTTCAGCAGTATCGCCAGCGGAGTGTGCACGCATGAAAGGTGAAAAGGTTCCCAGCTGGATCCAGCGGGTAAACAATTCGCCATCTGGCTCTCCGCTAAACCCGCCGATATCGGTACCGCAGAAAGGTACTCCCGAAACCGATAAACGCTGGCACTGGATATTTCCGATCTTTAAATGTTCCCAAGTGGCAATGTTATCGCCCGTCCAAACACTGGCATAACGTTGCATGCCTGCATAACCTGCCCTGGTAATGGTAAAAGGACGTTTATTGCGCATCAGCTTTTTCAGTCCCTCGTAGGTAGAGCGCACCATCTGCATGCCATAAACATTATGTGCCTTGCGGTGCGAACCACGGTAACCATCATAATTATGACGTACATCGTTCGGGAATGTGCCCGAGCCAAATACAGCAGGTTCGTTCATATCGTTCCAGAAACCTGCAACCCCCATATCCACAAGTTCCTTATAGAGATTGCCCCACCAGGTACGCACTTTTGGATTGGTAAAATCAGGAAATTGGCAACGGCCTGGCCAAACATGCCCTTCCATATAATAATCGTCGCTCCGGCGACAGAAAAATCTTTTTTCTTTACCTTCTTTAAAAACCCAGTAATCATCATCAACCTTAATCCCCGGATCGATCATCACCACGGTTTTAAAACCATCATCAGAAAGTTCTTTGATCATCCTCCTCGGATCAGGAAAATATTTTTTGTTCCAGGTAAAACAGCGGTAACCGTCCATGTAATCGATATCCAGGTAAATGGCATCGCAAGGTATTTTACGCTCCCTGAACTGTTTGGCAATTTCTTTAACCTTTGTTTCGGGGTAATAACTCCAACGGCATTGCTGATAGCCCAAAGTCCATTTTGGTGGCATTGGGTGTGTTCCTGTTAAGGTTGCATAACGTTTAACCACGTCCATAATGTGTGGCCCGTGGATGTAATAATATTGAAGTTCGCCTCCATCTGCCCAGAAACTGGTTTTGTTTACATCCTCACCTCCAAAATCGAAATACGACTTAAAGGTATTATCGAAAAAGATACCATAAGCGGCCTGGTTATGCAAGCCGATATAAAAAGGGATGGTACGGTAAAGCGGGTCCTGGTTCCAGCCAAAAGAGTAGGCATCGGTGTTCCAGTTTTCGAAACGGCGGCCTCGCAGGTTAAAATTGCCCGATTTGTCGCCCAAACCAAAGAAATTTTCTTCGGGATGGCATTTTTTTGTGGCATAAATATAATAACCTCCAAAATCTACATTTTCTTCCCAGTGCATGGAGTTGGCTTCATCAACCATCATCACATTGGTGATATTATCGTGAAAAGAGACATGGAAATTTGCCTTTTCTATTTTACAGGTTACAGAGTGTGTAGAAATGGTATAGTGATCATCGTGTTCCTGCATCTTAAAAACAGAAACCTTTTGATCTACTTCGGGTACGGCATAGGAGAAATCATCGAGAAAAACACCATGTGGCGCCAAACGTACACGGATAATATCATCGCTCACCACCCTAACTTCTACTTTTGCATCACCATCCGAAAAATAAAAGCGGTTACCTTCTTTTTTTACTTTTTTAACTGCCCCCAGGTATTGTTTAACAATTGGCTTTACTGATATATCAACCGGATTGTTTAAATGCTGTATTTCCTGCTCCTTTTCGATCAGTTCACTGGTATCATTCGGTTTGTCGTTTTGTGCTTCCATCCTTATTTATTCCTTTTTTTAAATTCATAGCTCTTAAACTGGGATGTGCTTAAGAAAGTACTATAATACAAATATTTTATAAAAGGGATGTAGCTTTTTTATAAAAGAATGAATTAATAGTGTAATTTTTACACTAAGTAATGTTAATTTAACATTGGGCTGGCTTCCGGAAAATAATATTATTTAGCCGTGCAGCGCACTGAACTGTAATTTTAACACAAGATAAACGAAAAATAACCGTTTATCCTACTAATATTTGACAATTTAATATATTTTATGTAATTTTAACACAAGATAAACGACATAAAAACGTTTATCTTATTAAAATTTTACAAATGAAAATTCAGACAGCTCTTGCAGGTAAATCCAATCAGCCGATACCCCACCAACTTTTGGCTGATCTGTTAAAAAATTATAAAAGACCAAATGATAAAATACTGGCCTTAAAGGCAGATGGATTACTTGAACCTGTAAAAAAGGGGCTTTATATTGTTGGCAGATCAATCGGGACAGAAAGGCCTGAAAACGCATTACTTGCCAACCATATCCTCGGACCAAGTTATCTTTCGATGGAAAGCGCCCTGTCGCATTATGGGCTCATCCCCGAAAAAGTTTTTGCAATAACTTCTATGACAACAAAAGCTCCGAGGAAGTTCAAAACCAAAATAGGGTTATTTACCTATACATACCTTCCGCTGCCTTATTATGCTTTTGGCCTGAATACGCTAACCTTTTCCAAAGACCAGAGAGCCATGGTTGCCAGTGCAGAAAAAGCGTTATGCGATAAAATTGTAACCACAGCGGGAATAAACTTAAGAAGTGTAGCCGCAGCAAAGGATTATGTGTTGGGTAATTTACGGATGGAAGAAAGTGATCTGACCAAGTTCGACATCCTGGAAATAAACAGCTGGCTCGAACATGCCCCTAAAAGCACCAGTATTGAAATGTTAATCAAAATGATTGAAAAATTATGATAAAAGACTGGTTAAATAGCTATCACCCCGTAAGTAAAGAAGAAGCTAAAGATGCATTAAGGGAGATTATGCAGGAAATTGCACTAGCCGGACTAAACCGGGCAGGCTTTTTTGAAAAAGCCGCATTTTATGGCGGCACTGCATTGAGGATATTTTACGGATTAGACCGTTTTTCGGAGGACCTCGATTTTTCTTTACTTGCACCTAATCCAGATTTTTCGTTGGAAAAGTACCAAGACGCAATTATACACGAATTTGCGGCATTAGGGATGCAGGTATCTATTTCGGAAAAAAAGAAGAGCATAAAAACCAATATTAATTCGGCGTTCCTAAAATCGGAAACCATATGGAGAGAACTTACTCTAGAAGAAGTTATTCCACAGAACGGACTTAAAGAAGTGGCTAACATCAAGATCAAAATTGAAGTGGATACCAAACCGCCATTAGGTTTTGCAACGGAGGACAAATTATTATTACAGCCTTTTTCTTTTTACGTAAAATGTCTTTCACTTCCAGATCTTTTCGCTGGAAAGATGCACGCACTGTTATTTCGTAAATGGGGTACCAACGTTAAAGGGCGCGATTGGTATGACATGGAATGGTACATTAAAAAAGGTTATAAACTTAATCTCGACCATTTTCTCCTAAGGGCAATAGATAGTGGCGACTGGAAAAAGGAAACGATCAGTGAAGCAGAATTTAAGGCATTGTTAAGTTCAAAGATTGAAGAAGTTAAATTAGATTTTGTAAAGGCTGATATTTCACGCTTCATCAAAGATCCTAAAACGCTCGAAATATGGTCGCCCCAGTATTTTCATGATCTGGCAGAAAGACTAAAGATTCAGTAAATAAATTGATCAAAAAAGCCCTTCGTAGTTTTAAATTACGAAGGGCTTTCCTGTGCATTTAGATGTTTATGGATTAAAACTGAAGGATACATAGTAAATTGCTCCTGCCGATGGGTTTCCGTAAGAAGTGAAATAATATTTGTTCAGCACGTTAGAACCGCCCAGTTTAACGATCGACTGCACCGAAGGAATCCTTAAACTTACCTGTGCATCCAAAGAGCTATAGGCAGGCACCTGGCCTGATGCAAAAGAAGAATTCCAGTAGAACTGATCCTGCCAGCGGTAGGCCAAATTGAAACCAAAGTTTTTAATGATTTCTTTGTTACCGAAACCCAGGTTGTAACGGATTTTTGGTGTATTAAAATCGTTAATATAATTTACCGGAAGATCTCCGATTTTGTTGTAAGAAACGTTACCGCTTATGGTATACTTTCCAACTAAATAATCAAGGCCTAAGGCAGCTCCATAAGAAGTAACTTTACCTTCTGCATTAACCGGAACACCAAATTTCACAAAACTTCCGTTAATATTCTGGTAAACATCAACCGCGGTGATAAAATCTTTATAAATATTGTAATAACCATAGGCATCTACCAATAAGTTAGGCAGCACCAGACCTTTGTAACCCAATTCGTAAGACTGTACACTTTCTGGACGGACACCGCGCGAATCAAAATTATAAGCCTGCAATAAAGCTGGGTTAGGTGTTCCGGTAGCTGCCGCCGAAGCCAAAAAGGCACGGTAACTTACATCTGTAAATGGCTTGTTGCTATCAAGATGATATTTACTAAACATGATTTCTGGCAAACCACCGATCAGCCTTTGGGAGCCTCCACCTACTGATAGATCAATATATTGGTTTTGCGTGGTCGGGTTGCGGTAACCAGTTTGGTAGGATACCCTGATGTTGTTATTTTTAGCTACCGTAAAAACACCGGTTACCCTTGGTGTAAACCTGCCTTCAAAATTCTGGCTCTTATCGTAACGGCCGGCAAAGGTAAATTTAACCTTATCGTTAAATAACTTTTTACCGATCTGCGCAAATGCGCCGTATTCTTTAATATCAATCGATTCTGTTAAATCGTTAAAAATTGTACCCGCAGAGTTCAAATCATACAAACGGTATGATGCACCTACCTGAAATTCTACTACTTTATCGAAAAGATTGGTAAAGTTGTACATCCCTTCGTAGTGATAAAGATTTGATTTATCATCAAATTTTGCACCGTAAACACTTTTTGTAGGGTCAACAGAATTAATACTGGTGGCACTGATTGTCGTATTTAAAATTTTATCTTTTGCCGCTTCAAATTGTGGACTTCCAGGAGCAAAACGGCCCTGATCGGCAATACCTCTTGCATAAGCCTGAGCCGCTGCATCGGTTTGTCCGGCCGCCCTTGCACCAACGTAGTTGCCAATATACTGAGGAAACCATGTTGTTGAGGGTTTAGATACTTCGTTAATGTAACTACCTAGAATAGATGAGATGTATGAGTCGCCAGAACGTTCTTGAGTAGTATAGGCTTTAAGAAAGAAATCTTCACCTTTTAATTCTAATTTGTATTGGCCAATATTAAAATTACGGAGCGAATAACGGTCAGAACCCGTATATACGGAAGTTCCTGTGCCCCAATTTGCTTGACCTAATACTTGTATGGTATTGGTGATGTTGTAATATAGAGCCCCGGACGCCTTTAATGATTTGGTGTCATAATCTACCAAATTTTCTTCATTGTAGCCTGTTCTGGAAATGTTTTGATCAGGAATCAGACCTGCTTTTAATCCCACATAAAAAGGCAGGTAATTTTGCACTGTAGGGCGTAATGCTGCCGGCAAAGTAGCCAAAAATCCTGCTTGTTGTGCTGCGTTGGGAATGGCTGCACCAAAAGCACCATCAAGTGATGATTTTATGTTTGGTATGAGTCCGCCTGTTGCTGCATTGATACCTGCGATAGTTCCATTTTGTACACTCAGTGCCACATTGCGCATATTTTGGCTCACTTCGTCGCCATAAACATTGATCCCATCGTAGTTTGGATCGCTGTTTCTATCACCAGATTTAGCTGTTCTGGAAATCCTGTCGAAATTTGAATAATTATTGCCATACCAATCTTTGGCCTGCAGGAATGAAAATGCAGCCTTTACGCCAAACCTATTGTTCCACGATTTGGCCATACGTACATCAAGCTGATTGAATTGCTGAACACTGCTATTATCGTCGTTCACATGGTTTACACCTGTTTTATATTGAAAACTTGAGCCAGGATATTTAAAAGGATCTTTTGAAGTCATCAATAAAGTACCATTAATACCTCCCGCGCCATAAAGTGCTGATGAAGCACCCGGCAACAGCTCTACATTATCCACATCAAGTTCGGTTATGCCCACAATGTTGCCCACAGAGAAATTCAGTCCAGGGGCCTGGTTATCCATTCCATCTATATACTGGTTAAAACGGGTATTACCGTTCGAATTAAAGCCGCGCGTATTAATCGACTTAAAAGTTAAACTCTGCATACTGCTTTCAACACCTTTCATGTTGTTTAGCGCATCATAGAATGATGGTGCCGCAATTTCCCTGATAGAAGCTGCGCTCATCCGCTCGATAGAAACCGGTGACTCTAAAATACGTTCGGGCGTACGCGAGGCCGAAACCACTACATCACCTCCCAATACAACTGCTGTTTCGAGCTCCAGATTAATCCCCGAAGTGCTCCCGGTTATCTGCTGCTCTACGGTACCAAAACCAACATAAGATGCCACCAGGGTAAAAGGAAGCTTTGCCGTTGTTGTAAAAGTAAAACTACCGTTTCCCGTAGAGGCAGTACCCCCAGACTGGCCTTTAATGGTTAAACTTACGCCTGCGAGGCCTTCTTTTGATTGCTTATCTTTTACGGTCCCGCTCACCGTAATGCTCTGTGCCTGTGCCACAATATTAATCGTGCACATCAATAATAACACATAGAAGATCTGTGTAAAAATTCTGCTCATAAAAGATTGTTAATTTGGTTGCCTAAATGGTTAGTTGTATTGCTTGTTTGTATGATTAGTTACATAAACTTAAATTCTTTTTTTGAATTAAACAAATTATGTTAGCATAATAATTTCAATTCAAATTATAATTTTGATTGATATACAGTTTGTTGTATTTTGCATTAAACATAAACCGTCATTTTGCCCTATCTTAGCAAAAGACTTGTTAGCTAACCATTATGAATAAAATTAAAGCCCTGTTCTGCGTCATTATTCCGATAGCATTAGCTTTTTTATTTAACACAAAATTAGGGAATACGCCTCCACTGCTCAAATTCCTAAATCCTTTTATGGGTTTCTGGCAAAATGCAGAAAACAATCATTTTATGTTTAACCATAAAGCGAAAATAAAAGGTGCAATAGATAAAATTGAAATCGTTTTCGACGACCGCATGATCCCGCATATTTTTGCACAGAATGATCATGATCTTTACCTGGCCCAGGGTTATGTTACGGCCATGCACCGCCTGTGGCAGATGGATTTTCAGACACGTTTTGCCGCAGGAAGGATTAGTGAGGTTGTTGGCGATAAAGCCATCGAGGTAGACCGTTACCAACGCCGGATGGGTATGGTTTACGGTGCCGAAAATTCTTTAAAGGGAATGATGGCCGACCCGAAAGCCAAAGAAATGATCCTCGCTTATACAGAAGGGATCAACGCCTATATTAAAACACTTTCGAAGGCCAATTATCCATTAGAATATAAGATTCTCGATTTTAAACCCGAAGATTGGACGCCTGTAAAGTGTGCATTACTGCTTAAACAGATGTCGGCGGTATTGGCAATGGGCTCAGACGAATTTTACATGACGAACATCCTGAAAAAATTCGGCCCGGAAATCACAAAAAACCTTTTCCCTGATTATCCTTTCCGCGAAGACCCCATTATACCAGTTGGCACAAAATGGGACTTTTCGCCCTTACCGATACCAAAAACACCCGAAAGCTTTACCCAAGCGCAAACCGGTGATGTTAAAACAACAGAAAAAGTAGAGGGCATTGGGAGTAACAACTGGGCACTTTCTGGTGCAAAAACAGCTTCAGGTTACCCAATTTTGGCTAATGACCCACATTTAGACCTAACCCTTCCGTCGATATGGTACCAGATCCAGCTGCATGCACCGGGAGTAAATACTTATGGCGTTTCATTACCTGGTGCCCCGGGCGTAATTATTGGCTTTAACCAGAAAATAGCATGGGGCGTAACCAATGTGGCAGCCGATGTGCTTGATTTTTATCAGATCAAATTCAAGGATGCCACACACCATGAATACTGGTACAACAACAAGTGGAAAGCAACAAGCACAAGACTGGAGACCATTAAAGTACGTGGCGGCAAAGATGAAATCGATACGGTTTATTACACGCATCATGGCCCTGTAGTTTATTTTCAGAAACCAAAATACGGCAGGGCAGATAATGTGCCAGTTGGTGATGCCCTAAGGTGGATCGCCCACGACGAATCGAACGAACTGATGACTTTTTATTACCTTAACCGTGGCAAAAATTATAACGATTACCGCAAAGCATTAACTTTTTATACTGCACCTGCACAGAACTTTGTTTTTGCCAGCGTTGATAACGATATCGCTATTACCCCGAATGGTAAATTCCCTTTAAAATGGAAAGACCAGGGTAAATTCATACTGGATGGTACAGATCCGGCCTACGATTGGCAGGGCTGGATTCCCAATGCACAGAACCCAACGGTTAAGAACCCGCCGCGCGGCTTTGTGAGCTCGGCCAATCAATCTTCTACCGATACCACTTACCCATATTACATCAACTGGGAATTTGCACCTTATGAGCGTGGCAAACGCATCAACGACCGTTTATCTGCAATGAACAAGGCTACTTTAGATAGTATCAGGTTAATGCAGACCGATAATTATAGTATTATGGCGCAAAACCTTGTTCCCGCCCTACTGCCTTTATTAAACAATGAGCAGTTAAATGCTACGCAAAAAGAAGCGCTGGCCTACCTGAACAAGTGGAACAAACGTTACGATGCCCATGAAATTGCAGCCAGCGTATTCGAAATATGGACAAAGCGCCTGTCGTACGATATCTGGGCAGATGAATTTGAGGTCAAAGGCATCCCGATGCGTTACCCATCAAGAGACCGCACAGTAGAAATGATCTTGAAAGAACCCAATGCAACCTGGTACGACAACATTAACACCAGCAAAAAAGAAACACTTTCTGACCTGGTAAATGAGGCTTTTAAATACAGCTGCGACAGTCTGGAAAAACGCTTTGGTCCGATAAACAAGGATTGGGACTGGGCAAATGTAAAACAGAGCAATGTACCCCACCTGGCAAAAATACCTGGCTTTGGTTCTAAAGTACTGCAGATCGGAGGTGCAAAATCGACCATTAACGCGCTGGGCGAAACCAATGGCCCTTCGTGGCGCATGGTAATCGAACTGGGCAAAACCCCTAAGGGGCATGGCGTTTACCCTGGAGGGCAATCGGGCAATCCCGGAAGTAAATTTTATGATAACATGATCGATACCTGGGCCAATGGCAAACTGTACGATCTGTTCTATATGCAAAGTGCCGATGATAAATCGGGTACAGTAATTTCTCGTTTAAAAATTTCTAAATAGGCTAAAATGGTTTTCATAGTTATAGTAATCATCTGTTTCCTTTTGCAAATGGTGGCCCCCTGGTGGATCATCATCGTTATTTCTTTTGCAACCTGTGGCATTATCGGTAAAACAGGAAAAATAGCTTTCTGGCAGTCTTTTCTTGCTATCTTCTTACTTTGGATCGGTTATGCACTGTTTAAAAGTTTACCAAACGATAACCTGCTTGCCAGCCGTGTAGCGGTAATGACGGGTGTAAAAATCTGGTGGCTACTGTTGTTCGTTACAGGTTTATTAAGCGGCCTGGTAGCAGGCATAAGCGGCTACTGTGGTTATCAGTTCCGCATGGCGATGCTGGCAAAAAAAACTGACGAAAAAATAGCATAATGCTTTGTACTTTTGCAGCGTGAATTTAACAGCTGAAGATATATTTTCTGTAAGAAGTGCCGATGAGTTTAATGCCCTGGCCTTAAATATTTTTAAGTTACAGTCCGAAAACTGTAATGTATACCGCGAGTATATCTTTCATTTGGGTGTTGATGCCGATGAGGTAAAGGAAATAGGACAGATCCCTTTTTTACCGATCAGTTTTTTTAAAAGCCATCCGGTATTGAGCAGCAGCGATGCGGCAGAGGTTACTTTTAGCAGCTCGGGCACAACTGGTATGGTACAGAGCAGCCACCAGGTAACCGATGTAAAACTTTATGAGCAAAGCTACCTGCAGGCTTTTACCGAATTTTATGGCGATGTTACCGAATACTGCTTTTTGGCATTATTACCTTCCTATCAGCAGCGGTCGGGTTCATCTTTAATTTATATGGTGAACGACCTGATCGAGAAAAGCAACCATCCACAGAGCGGTTATTTCTTATACAATCACGATGAACTGTTGCAGACCCTGCTCCAACTTAAATCCAAAAAACAGAAAACCGTTTTAATTGGAGTTACCTATGCCCTGCTCGATTTTATAGAGCAGTTCGATATCAATTTTCCCGAACTGATTGTAATGGAAACCGGTGGCATGAAAGGAAAACGTAAAGAAATGGTGCGCGAAGAACTGCATGAGCAACTTACCAAAGGTTTTGGTGTAAAAACCATCCATAGCGAATATGGTATGACAGAACTCCTTTCTCAGGCTTATTCTTTAGGTGAAGGCATTTTTAACTGTCCCGGCTGGATGCAGGTACTTATCCGTGATACCAATGATCCATTGAGCCTGATTGTGAACGGCAGAACAGGCGGCATCAATGTAATCGATCTGGCGAATATCAATTCGTGCTCATTTATTGCCACGCAAGATCTTGGCAGGATAAATCCCGATCAAAGTTTTGAAGTACTGGGCAGGTTTGATAATGCCGATATAAGAGGCTGTAACCTGCTGGTGCAGTAGTTAGTGGAATTGGGATAGTATACTAGAGTTTTTTTTTCGTCAGATATTTTTTGAAATGCATTAATTTTGATTACACAATTAATGCGCTTAGCAAAAATATTAATAGTAAATTTTATCCGTTCTTGGATATTTTCTTGGCCCATCAACCCGGGTATTAGTTTTACATGATCAAGCAAGGTAAAAAGATTTGCTGTAAATTTATCAGATGAAAGATCGGGAGAATGAACCGCGGCAGGTTGACCGCATTATCTCTCCGAAAAGTAGATTTGAATTAAATCATTTAGTAATTTTTCATCCTGTTATACTTGGAAACAGAACACTCTTCACAATTATTTTTGGTTGCGTTTAATTAATTTGGTAATACTATAGTATTAGTATGCCACAAATTTACTATATTAGTGCTACTATGATATCACTTATATCAACATCAAAAGCTCAATCTAAGATTGCTGAGAATATTCGGGTGAGACGCCTCTCTATGGATCTCACCCAGGAAGGCCTGGCCAAGCGGTCGGGCGTTCCACTACCCACATTACGTAAGTTTGAACAAAGAGGCTCAATTTCTCTTGAGTCCTTTCTAAAACTATTAATGGTCCTTGGTGGCCTTGAAGAGCTAGTTAAGATACTAAAACCATCAAGGCCAGTTTTTTCATCAATTGATGATGTGTTGAAAGATACAGACAATATGTCTCGAAAAAGGGGGAGTAAGAAATGATTCAGCCGTTATTAGAAGTCAAAGTTGGTTTGAAGTTCGGCCTAGAAACGCAGCATGTAGGGAGACTGGCCATACGCGAACGCACCATTTATTTTGAATATGACAATGACTTTATTCAAAAGGGCATAGAAATTTCACCGCTGCGCTTACCTTTACAAAAAGGTGTTATCGAATTGCCTTTACGTCCGTTTGAAGGATTAGCCGGTGTTTTCAGTGATAGTTTGCCTGATGGCTGGGGGCGATTACTGTTTGATCGCTTGCTCAGGTCACAGGGCATCTTACCAGATAAGGTATCTCCATTAGATCGCCTGGCACACATCGGCCTATCAGGTATGGGTGCCTTAGTCTATGAGCCAGACAATGGTCTCTCTGACAGTCAGGAGCTCATCAACCTAGATAATTTAGCTTTACAGACTGAAGAAGTGCTACAAGGCACTTCAGAAGAGGTAATAAAAGAATTGTTGGCTTTGAATGGTTCCTCTGCTGGTGCCCGTCCTAAAGCACTTATTGCGGTAAGTAATGATCGCATGCAGATTATTGCTGGGGAAACGCAACTTGAGCCAGATTTCGAACCCTGGTTAGTTAAATTTTCAAATTCACAAGATGGCCGGGATGCCGGAGCCATAGAGTACGTATATGCCTTAATGGCGAAAGAAGCTGGGCTGATAATGCCAGAGGTATACTTGTTTTCATCATTAAAAGGGGCTGGTTATTTTGGCGTCAAGCGATTTGACCGGGAGGGCAATACAAGACTGCACATGCACACTGCAAGTGGTTTACTCCACAGTGATTTCAGAGCCCCTTCTCTGGATTACGAAGATTTACTCAACTTAACCGGTGCTCTTACTAAGGATATTCGCGAGGTAGAAAAAATGTATCGTCTTGCGGTTTTCAATGTATTGGCACACAACCGGGATGATCATGCTAAAAATTTCAGTTTTCTCATGGATGAAAAAGGAACATGGAAATTAGCCCCCGCATATGATCTTACTTTTTCCAGTGGGCCAAACGGTGAACAAAGTACAATGGTGATAGGTGAAGGAAAGAGCCCCAAGATCAGCCATTTGATAAAGCTGGGTCAAGAAGCGAAGTTGCCCAGGAAACTTATAGATGAAATTATCAATCAAACGAAAAATTCTCTACACCGCTGGAAAGGTTTAGCCCAAAAACACCATGTAAGCAACGTAAACATTGAACTTATAGCAAAAACGATTGATAGCTTTTGACCCGAACATGGCTTTTTATTGTTCCTGGTGAAAAGCCAAGTTCGAAATAAGCGCTGCTAACCTTTAACAGTCTGTATTTTTTTAATGCTATTCACTTTGAAAGCACTGAATTTGTGAATGCTCTTATGGCTTATGGCACATCACCTACCGGTAGCAGCGATCTAAGGGACTAAGTCAATCCGACGGAGTTTGCGCAACAAAAAACCGGACTTAAGTAAGCCTAGATTTCTCACTAAAATTTTCGGGTGTAAATTAGTTCACCTTATCCGAACAACTGGCACAGATGCCCGTAGCAATCAGATTCAGATGATCGACCTTAAAACCTGGAGGAACCTTCAAAGCAGGTATTTTTACCGCATCAAGGCAATAAATTTTATGGCAGTTATCGCAGTTAAAATGCACATGCTCATCATGATGCTCATGCGCGCTGCAACCATCAGAGCAGATGGCATAATTGGCCGTTCCCTGTTGATCTAAAACCTTATGGATTATCCCTTTTTCTTCAAAAGCCTGTAGTACCCGGTACAAAGTAACCCGGTCTGCATCTTTGCCCATAACCTGCTCCAAATAAGGTTGTGAGGTTGCCGAATCTCTTCCGCTCAAAATCTCCAGCACCTGCAAACGAGGGGCAGTTCTTTTCAGTCCGTTTTTTACCAAAAGTTTTTCGAAACGCTCTGTTTTATTTTCCATAGCAATACAAAAATAGGCAATTAATTGATGAGTTTCGCATTTTTGATGGTTATTGGCGGTGCATAGCTTGCATCCTTTTGTTCCAGTTTCAAAATCCCTTTAACGCTAATGGGTTTATCGCTATACGGCACTGCAGTTTCCATCTCGATCATGATCATGACCGGCACACCATTTTGCCCACAGAAATAACACTGGTTAATGGGCAGGGTTGCCAATAAAAATTTCTGCTGTTTCTGTCCGCTTTTTATCGGGATCAGATAACCAGTTAAATCAAACATCCTGTTATCGAAGCGTTTGATCGATTCAGAAAACAAAGGCAGAAGCTCATTCTTTTCTGTCAGCTCAAATTTTACCGAACCGATTACATCCCAGTTTAACGAACGGAGCTGATCGTTAGGGTTATGTTTCTGGGTTTGGGCCAATACAGTGCTGCTGCATAACAACAGGAAGAGAAAATATAAGCATTTCATTTTTTTACGGCATCTAAAAGAAAAAAGGGAGACTTACTATAGTCAGAATCGTTAATTAGCAATTTCCCCCTGATGGTAACGGGCTCTTCTGTCCAGACAACAGGTTTTATGGCCTTAACCTCTATCATGGAAGGAATATCGCCCGAACCGCAATAAGGGCAGGAAGCAATGGGCACGATCGAAAACATAAATTCGGTAAAACTATTGCCAACTTTAATGGGAATAATATAACCTGGCAGCTCAACAATTTTATTATTGATCGCTTTGAGTGCCGGTGGAAAAACAGCCTGCCAAACTAACGGTTTTACCTGTTTATCATATTTTAAACCGATGAGGTTCCAGGTAGGTGTGCGCATATCGGTATGCACACTAACCTGGGCAGAAGCGGCAAAGGATATCAGTATCAATAAAAACGTTATATAATTTTTCATTTTCCGGGTATTCTATAGCTGTTTTGCATTTGACAGAAAAAACTCGCTCCGGTCATCACCCGAATCGTTAATGATAAAAATTCCCCTGAGTTTAACGGGTTTTTCGGTAATCGGGATCGCATTTACCATTTTTACCTGCACCATTGCAGGAATATCGCCCGACCCGCAGTAAGGACACGATGCAATGGGTACAATGGAGAACATAAATTCAGTAAACTTCGCTCCTACCTTTGTGGGAATAATGTAACCGGGCAGCTCTATTACCTTATTGTTTAAAGCCTTCAACTTTGGAGGGAAAATACTGCCCCATTTACCCGGCGAAAGTTCGGCATCATATCTTAGTCCGATTATATTCCAGGTAGGCGTGCGCATATCGGTGTGTACCCGAACCTGCGCAGCCAATACCTGAGCACCTAAACTCAAAACAAGCCAAAAACCCAATTTCTTCATTACATTAACGGTCTTTTGTTAAAGTTTCGGCAATATCAACCTTATAAATCTGCATAGCGGGTATAAGTGAAGCCAATGTGCCTACAAATAACCCGATCCAGATTAAATAGGCCTCCTGCGGCACTGCGGTGAGCCCGGTAAGCTTAGCCTGTGAAGATTCCTGATATAGCCCGATGATCTCCAGTGCAATATGTCCGATCAGCAGGCCAAAACATGCGCCCACAAACGTAACCAGGATCCCTTCGGATATGACCAGAAAAAACAGCTTCGGTTTCGAGGCACCGAGGCAGCGCATTATCGCCAGATCGTATTTCCGTTCTTTCATGGCATTGTATAAGCTGATAAAAATACTCAGTGCCGCAATGCCCATGACAAACGCGGCAAACCATTTTAAGGTATCAATACCAATCCCGATCAAAGAGAATAGCCTTGCACTTTCCATTGCCGGTGAGGCGGCCTGCATATTTGTACTCTGGTTAACCATCCGCGGAAAAAGAATGACGGACATTGGAGATTTATATTGAATCAACAGGGCAGTAATCTGTTTATCGTTGATTTCTTTGGCTTCCGCCCCATGATGATCATCTGCTTCGTGATGTTTTTCTTCATGCATTTTGTAAACACTTCCAATATTGGTCAAGATCAGGTTATCGGTTATGTTTCCCTGTGGTTTCAAAATTCCCCGAACCACATAAGCATGCTGTTTGTGAATATCCCCATTGCCCGTCAATCCATGCGCGCCGAAAAAGGAATCGCCAATTTTCAGTTTCGAGTTTAAGGCTACAGCACTTCCAATAGTTACCTCCAAATCTTTTCTCCAGAAACTGCCACGCTGAACGGACAAGCCATAAAGACTGGAGAAACTGGTATCTGTACCTACAATACGGTAACCATTATAATTATCGCCCAGTGCAAGCGGAACCGCTCTTTTAACCATGGGATTATGCATCAGCGTATAGGCATCTTTTGCCGGGATATTTCCTGTTGGGTAATCTATATGGTAAATGCTGCTCAATATTAACTGCAAAGGGCTGCCCTTTGCGCCTACCACCAGATCGATATCTTTTGCATTTTCTTCGAGCTTGTTCCCAATCTGGTTAGAAGCCAAAAAAAGAATGGATAGGATACCCACACCAAATGCAACCAAAATAATATTTAAAATGGTGGTCAGTTTATTTCTAACGAGGTTCTTGATAGTGATTTTAAAGATATTCATTAGAGTAGGTAGGTTTTAGTGAAATGATCACGAACCCTTTGGTCGTGCGTGGCGATAATCAGTGCAGCGCCATTATCTTTGGCCTGATTGATCAGCATCTGGATTACATGCGCCGCATTTTCATCGTCGAGGCTGGAAGTAGGTTCATCAGCAACCAGCAGATCCGGCTTATTCACCAGGGCCCTCGCCACAGAGACCCTTTGCAACTGCCCATGACTCAACTCATCAGGGTATTTTTTGGCCAGTTCTGCAATACCAAGGTCGTTTAAAAGCAAATGATGATGTTCCTGATCAATCGGGAGTCCGGCCATTACCGCAGCAAGCTCTAAATTATCAAGCACATTGAGCGAGCGGATAAGATGTGGCCTTTGAAAAACAATGCCAATATGCCGGCCCCTAAAACGGTCCATCCCTCTTGCCTGTAAGGCATATAAATCAGTACCGTTAATCAGGATTTCGCCCTGGGTGGGCTGCAAAAGGCCGGAAATAATATTTAACAGGGTACTTTTTCCAGAGCCTGATGCGCCCAGTAAGAGCCACTGCTCCACGTCGGTAATTTCCCAATCGGGAAATTGTATCCTTCTCCCTCCCTCATAAACATGAGACATTGACCTGATATTAATCATGATAAACCACCCTCTGTACTTTTTTAATCACTAGATTTTTAATGGCATAGCGCCTGTACAGTTCTATTCCATCGTTTGTACCATGCTTACAGGCAGGGTTCAGCATCGTTATAAACAACAGTGCGGGGATAAACAGTATTTTGTAATTCTTCGACATATCGGGAGAAATTTTAGTGTTGATGATCTAGTAGACAGGATTTGAGCATCCTTAAATTGAGGTAATGTGCTGCTGCGATTGTAAAACCGCCTAAGGGGATCAAAACAGGCTCCAATAGCTCAATTCCTGAAAAATGGCCGAACGCGATACAGGCAAAGCCAGTAACAAGCACCACAATAGGCAAAAGGCGGTGATGTTGTTTGCGGTAAGCAGAACTTAAGCTCCATATGCCAAGGATTAACGAAACAGCAATCATCGTAATTTCGACCGCTTCATTGGCCAGAAAACCCATTCCCCACATTGGCAATACAGTAATCAGAAATGGTAAGGCCGCACAGTGTATGGCGCAGAGTGTTGAGGCAGTAATGCCGATCCGGTCGAGGTTGATTTTGTAGCTCCGTAATTTCATCAAAATAATTTTAGTGCACAAATATAAAAGCAATATAGTTGCATTTAAAATATCCAACATTATATTTGCAACATAATTGCATTAACATGATAAAGAAATTACCGGTAACCGTATTAAGCGGTTTTTTGGGAAGTGGCAAAACAACACTGCTCAACGCTATATTGAAAAATAAGCAAGATTTAAAAGTAGCTGTAATTGTAAACGATATGAGCGAGGTAAACATCGATGCTTCGATGGTCAAAAGCCAGAATGCCCTATCCAAAACAGAAGAAAAACTGGTAGAAATGAGTAATGGCTGTATCTGCTGCACGCTCCGTGAGGATTTAATGATAGAAGTGGAAAAATTGGCCAGGGAGAACCGTTTCGATTACCTTTTGATCGAAAGCACGGGAATATCGGAACCCATTCCGGTTGCACAAACATTTTCGTTTATTGATGAAGCCTCGGGTATCGACCTCAGCAAATTTAGTGAACTGGATACCATGGTAACCGTTGTTGATGCCTATAATTTTTATAAGGATTTTGGTTCTGCAGAAAAACTGGCCGACCGCGATATGGTAGAGGATACAAGCGATAAACGTACGATTGTTAACCTGTTAACCGACCAGATCGAATTTGCAAACGTAATTTTACTTAATAAAACCGATCTGGTAAGCGATATGGATCTTAAGGTTTTGAAAGCTCTGATTGCTAAGCTTAATCCAAATGCTAAAATATACAAGACCCTTTTCGGTGAAATAGATCCAACGTTAATTTTAAATACAGGTTTGTTCGATTTTGCATCGGCATCTGAAGGGGCTGGCTGGAAAAAAGAACTTGAAGAAATCCACAGGCCTGAAACGGAAGAATATGGGATCAGCTCTACGGTATTCCGGTCAAAAAAGCCCTTCCATCCCGAAAGATTATGGAATTACATCAATAATGAATTCCCACAGAATATTATCCGCTCAAAAGGGATCTTCTACCTTGCCGCCACGCCAGAGCAGGCTATAAATTTTTCGCAGGCGGGTGGCTCGCTCCGCATCGACCTGGCGGGTGTTTGGTGGGCCAGCATGGATCCACAAGAAAGAATGCTTTATAGCGACTACCTGGAAAACCAAGTAGAAATCCATAATGATTGGGATGAAGACTTTGGCGACCGTAAAAACGAGCTTGTTTTTATTGGCCAGGAAATGGATAACGATGAACTTAAAAAATCATTAAAAAGCTGTCTGCTAACTCCTACAGAAATAAAAAATTACAAGGCAAACATTGGCTTTACAAACCCCTTTGAGGATATTTTAGGCTAAAACTAGAGATATTATGAATAATAGTCGATAAAATGAACAAAAAGGTAGTTTTTATATGTTATTCTTAGCATTTATTTTGCGTAAATTCGTTTTCCCAAACAAACTTAGGCTTATTATGACATCATCCCAGGACTTAACCATGGTTAAAACTTGTCCTCCCTGTCCAAAATGCAAGAATTTTGAGACATATAGGGTGCCGAGAGGTTTTATCTTTAAAACACTAATGCCATGGGTATCGATAAAACGGTACAAATGCTATAAATGTTTTAACAGGTTTTACGTATTCAAGTAGTGCCGTCTATAAATTAATTCTCAACTGAGCCACTTCAAAGTGGCTCTTTTTTTTATTTAATCTGGAGGCGTTAAGAAACTTCTTCCTTACTTTATGCATAAAACTTTGTAAAGAGTAAGATGGGTGTTCTACAAATTGCCTATTAAATCATTATTAACTGCCAAAACAGTGTTTTGTTAAAAAAATGCCCAATATTTATTAATTTTGATTTATAGATTAATCTTAAGATAAGAATGTCAAGTTTGAGCCTAATAGCAAAGCGATTAAAACATCTGTCAGAAATCCCGGATAAAAACGAGATAATATTTCTGAAGGATATCCGTAAAGAATTCAGACAGGATCTTCAACATTTCATTCTTGGAGAAACTTTGATGATGAAAGATGGAAAACCGGTTATCGGAAAAAACCTGTATAAAAACTGGCTTTCGAAGATTAAGACAGTAGGCTTTGATTATGATATAAAATTTCTTTAATGGATATTTTAATAAAGCTAAAAAAGATTGATCGCCTAAAAAGAAAACTGGATAGCGTTAATATAGGCAAAGATTGGGACCAGGACTTTATTGAAAAGATTAAGATCGATTTTACATATAATTCAAATAAAATTGAAGGAAATATGTTAACTTATGGACAGACCATACAGTTGCTTAAAGAATTTGTAACCCCAAAAAATACAGCTACATCAGACTGTCTGGACATCATCAACCATCAACAAGTATTAGATGAAGTGTTCCAACAGTATCATGCAACAGAAATTACCGAAACAAATATAAAACGGCTTCACAAAGCATTGATGAGAAGTCCGGAACAATGGTCTGACTCGATTCATTATGATCCGGGCAAATATAAAATACTGGAAAATGTAACTACCCGGTTCTCTGGTAAAATCCATCACTACAAACAACCTACAGAGGTATCAACAGCAATTTCCCATCTGATTAGAGATACTAACAGACGTTTAACTGCACTATCTATTTCGGTCGATAAAGACCATATTTTAAAAATCATAACTGAATTCCACTATCAATTTTTAAACGTGATTCATCCGTTTGGCGATGGGAATGGAAGAATTGCAAGACTTATGATGAACATTATGCTTATAAAATCCAAGTATCCCCCGATTTTTATAAAACCGGTAAATAAATTAGCATACATGAACAGTTTTGAGGAGGAAGAGAATAATCCTGGATCTATGCTTGATTTTATGGCTGACCGATTGATAGAAAGCCTTAAAATGAAAGAAAAATTCCTAAAAAACAATTAATCTTATTCCTGCGTAACAACCGCATTAAAGATTTCGTGCATTTTATTTCTGATATCTATTCCTTTTTGACCGCTAAGCACAATAAATATTAGCGCAAACGGAAAACCCATATAGCCAATTGCAAAACTCATTAAGTTAATAGCAAATATTGCAAACAATTGTGCAGCAATGGATACCGCAAACAGGAATTTTAAGCTTTGATGATTGTTATTTTAAATGATTTCAAAGCTACCACCATATACCCTTTGCCAGGTTTCAAAAGCAGCTGTTTTTCAGTCCACATATTTATAATCTATAACCGTGATTTTATTGGATAGCCTATTTAAAATGCTATAATCCAGCTCTTTTAATTTGCTACAGATACGGTCTGGAAGAATTATGAAGGGTCTGTTAATTTTTCGCTCTATTTTAAATTCAAGCCCAATGAAAAAAGCTTTTATTTTTAATTTCATTGGGCCTTTAAATATTATTCGGCAATTAAAAGGAAGTAGTTTTTCTTACCTTTTTGAACTACGATAAACTTGTCGTTTATTAAATGGTCAGCATTGAAAACTTGAGCCATATCTGCTACTTTTTCTTTGTTTACGGATACACCTCCACCCTGGATGGTCTTCTTAGCCTCTCCCTTTGAAGGAAAAATGGCCGATTTTTCGGCAAGTAGGCTCGCTGCATCAATTCCGGCACCAAGTTCTTCGATTAGAATCCTGTATTGCGGTATACCATCAAATATATCCAACACTTCTTTATCCGCTAAACCTCTTAAAACTTCGAGCGAACCGTTGCCGAACAAAAATTCCGAAGTTTTAATAGCAGTTTCTAAAGCTTCTACCGAGTGGGTTTTTATGGTAATATCTTCTGCTAAAGCCTTCTGCAGGATACGCAGATGTGGAGCGGCATCATGCTCTTTTTCCAAAGCCTCAATTTCTTCTTTGTTTTTAAGGGTAAAAATCCGGATCCATTTTTTCACATCATCATCTGATGCATTTAACCAGAACTGGTAGAATTTATATGGAGAAGTCTTCTCTGGATCCAACCAGACTGCACCGCTCTCGGTTTTACCGAATTTGGTTCCATCCGCTTTTTTTATCAGCTGTGTGGTAATGGCATAAGCTGTTCCCTGATCTTTCCTTCTGATCAGTTCTGTTCCGGTAACGATATTGCCCCATTGATCAGAACCGCCCATCTGTACCAAACAGTTTTCATTTTTCCACAAATGGTAAAAATCGTACCCCTGGATCAACTGGTAACAGAATTCGGTAAAAGACAAGCCAGAATCACCTTCCAAACGTCTTTTAACGCTATCTTTTGCCATCATGTAGTTTACGGTAATGTGTTTACCTACATCCCTGATAAAGGTAAAAAGATTCATATTTTTAAACCAATCGGCATTATTTACCATCACGGCACCGTTTCCGCCCTCTTCAAATTTCAAGAATTTAGAAAGTTGACTTTTCATCCCTTTCAGGTTATGTTCGATCATTTCGGGTGTCTGAAGATTACGTTCATCAGATTTCCCTGATGGATCGCCCACCATACCAGTAGCACCACCTACCAGAGCAAATGGTTTGTGCCCGGCATTTTGAAAATGGATCAGGGTCATGATCTGCGTTAAGTGCCCAACATGCAACGAATCTGCGGTAGGGTCGAAACCGATATAACCAGAAGTCATACCTTCGTTTAACTTTTCTTCAGTATTCGGCATAATATCATGCAGCATGCCACGCCATCTTAACTCTTCAACAAAATTCGTCATTGTACAAACACTTTAATAATGTGCGTGCAAAGATAAAATTTTAGCTTAGTTTAAAGCAAATTAGTTGGTTTTGTAAACCAGTTCTTGAAATCTGTTTTTGCTGCCCCAAAATCGGCGTGGCCAATGAGGCAGTTGAGGCTCGCATTGCTGCGGATAGACTGGTTCGGGACACCATCGCCATTTAGCCAGTTGTTGCATAATTTTTCGATCAGCGATACTTCTTCGTCTTTTACCGCATCCATATCCATGGTGTTCAGCTGTGTATATTCTTCTTTGCTTATTCCCGCAGGCAAATCCCAGTGTTTTGTTCCCGCATCCTCAACCAGCATCGGCCTTAATGCAGGGTTCATGCGTATAAAATCGACAGGTTTGGCTGGCATGTCCGGATTAAGGATCATGTAGGCAACAAAAGCTGCTGTATCAGGTGGATCATTTAAAATACTTGTCCCCATCTTCTGGATATCCTTAATCAGGCCCGGTGCTTCCTGCTTGGCCTTAAGCTCATCATATTTTACCGGAATTTCTTCATCATACTGCAGTTGCGAAACGGTACCGGTACCAATAGAAAGCACCTGAACGTTTTCAATCTGATATTGCGCCTTATTGCAGATGGCTTCGGTAACGGCAACCAAAACCGGATTATTGTTTCCAGTTACACCACCGTCCCAATAATATTTGGGTTTATTGTTCACCTTAAAAGTAGCTGGCTCGTTAAAATAATTGACGGGCGCGGTACTCGAAGCATGGATCGCATCAACCAAACTCACCATACAATCTGATGGTGTGGCGGCCTTGGGAGGTAAATTCTGGAGCTTACGTTCAATAACCGAGGTAGAAGCCATACTGTCGCAATCCGACCTGAACAGCTCGGCCCTATTGCGATAATAATCGTAGCCAATAATTAAAAACTGGGTCTTGATGGTGCCGTTTACCGCAATGTGGGCCGGAATATCCAGCATATCAATCAGCGCAATACCTGGCAGGATCTCTTTCAGGGCAATATGTTTCCGTTTTGTAGCATACTTGGCACCGATCTTAAATATCCTGGCTACACTGGCCAATAAGCTTTTTTCAAAGAAACTGAGCTTCGAGAAAACCTTACCGCGCAGCTTTTCATCTTCAAATATTTTCTCTATTTCAGAAAGCTTTAGGTTTTCGGCCATAGCAGCGGCCACTAAACTGCCACCACTATTGGCAGAAACCAGATCGAAAAGTGCCAATACTTCGTGGCCGCTGGGATCGGGATTGTTAAAAGTTTCGGCAAAAAGTTTACGAAGGCATTTTACTTGTATAAGTGCCCAGGAACCACCGCCATCGAGCGATAATATCCTGTAAGTTTTATCATTAGGCATGATGCGTCGGTTTAAGAACAATTAAAGCTATGCATAATTAGCCTGCAAAACAATATTGGTTTATTGCCATATTGCAAATTCGGGTTTTACAAGCCCTAAGAAAACATTACCTTGCAACATGAACTTTTTATCCCATTATTATTTCGACCGCACAAATTTAGATGCCAACGTGGTAATGGGAACAGTTTTGCCAGATCTGATCAAAAATGCAGCAAAAGAGGCCAATCTTTATCCACAAAAAAATGAATTTTTATTTAAGGGAAATCCCGATGAAGAAAATTTGCTTGTAGGCTGGAAAAGGCATCTGGCGGTAGACCTTTTTTTTCATTCTTCTAATTTTTTCCTAGAGAAGACCACTGCACTAAAACAGCTTATTAAACCTATTGTGGAAAATACAGCCGTCCGTCCATCTTTTCTTGCGCACATAGGTTTAGAACTTTTACTGGATCATTTACTGGTTGAACATAATTTAATTCAGGTTAACCATTTTTACGATAAGCTCAGCAAGGTTAAAAAAGAATCGTTAAGCGATTTCCTGGAGCATTGCCAGTTAAAAAACCCTACGGTATTTTTCAACTTTTTAGAAAAGTTTATCAGCAGTAAATACCTGTTGAGTTACCAAAAACTCGAAAACATTAGCTATGCACTTAACCGCATCTGCATGCGCCTATGGCCCGAAACGCTTAACGAAAAACAGCTACAACAACTCACTTTCGAGTTAGGCATTTTCAAAGCAGTATTGGAAAATGATTTTATGGATATTTTTGAGGAAATTGAGGGGAAGCTGAATTAGGTTCTTTTTATTGTTTCGATTAATTAAATGTAAAAAAAAATAAAACCATTTAGATTATCAGTATTCTCTTTGCCCGTTTTAGCACTAACTAAAATGATTTCCAAGCAGAAAACAAACAGAAAGATTCTTTTTTACAACTTAGTGCTCCTAAGTTGATATTCTATCCCAATCTAAAATTTATGACTGGATTGCTCGCTAAACAGGGCTATCATACGAAGCTAAAATAGTTTAACTATTTATCACTGTAATGAAAGCGACATTGAACAATAGCACACTGTTGATCTTTTCCTTTAGTTCCAGATATCTGATAAACCAAGCGATGCTCTCCTGTAATGCGCCTGGACCAAAATCCCTTTAAATTATGCTTCAAGGCTTCAGGTTTACCTATACCATGAAAAGGAGTTCTTTTAATTTCCTTTAATAACTCTCTAATCTTGTTTTCAACTTCTTCATCATTATCCATCCAATACTCAAAGTCTTCCCAAGCTTCAGGTGTAAAAACTAAGTTCATACTATGCTTTCACAAGAATTTCGTCATCAAGATTAAACAATTTTGTATTACCTTGCTTTAGATGGTCAATAGAACGTTCGAGACGTTTACGATTAGCATCAGTTGACATCAGGTGAGTGGTTTCTACAAGGGCATTGTATTCTTTTATAGAAATTACCACAACAGCATCATCCTCATTATTATTACGTGGAATAATCAGAATATCTTCCGTTGTACTTACTTCATCAAAGTAATTTTTCATATTTGTTCTCAAAGATGATATAGTAACTGCTTTCATAAATCTAATTTATACGTACATCCAAACGTACGTTTTATTGTACATAAAATCAAATATTTTTTTAACCCTTATAATATAATTACTCCACTTTGACATCCGTAACTATCAGGCAGATACTTTAGATGATATTCTTATTATAATGTTCTATCAGTTAACCTGTGCATGCCAAAAAATCCTTCAGCTCTCTTTCTAAAAAGCATTTATACTCAAGAGTAGTACTCCCCGATTATACTCGCCGATCCGAATCTTCATCCAGAATTTAGGATGACCAAAGTTATACAGAACAAATCCCAACCTATCGAAGGTATAAAACAACCAAAAAAGCTAGTGGAATATCTAAAGCAGTACCAAAAGATTAACCTATACCAGTTTAGTACCAGTTGTGTTATTTTGTCGTAGAGAAGAGCTTTTTGTTTCCAAATCCATAAAAGCAATTCATCCTTTTTTTATATTTGTAAATGTCTTTAACCGCAATAAAACAAGAAATAGACGCCCTGGTGGCCGAATTAAACCAGCATAATTATAATTATTATGTGCTGGCCATGCCTACCATTGGTGATTATGAGTTTGATAAAAAATTAAAGCATTTAGCTGAACTGGAAAAATCCAATCCGGATTTTGCCGATCCCAATTCGCCTACCCAGCGTGTAGGTGGCGACATCACTAAAAATTTTATTACGGTAAACCATAAATATCCGATGCTGTCGTTGGGTAACACCTATAACGAGCAGGATCTGCGCGATTTCGACGAACGCATCCGCAAAGCAATCGGTGATCATTTCGAATATGTTTGTGAACTTAAATTTGATGGTTTATCCATCAGCCTAACTTACGAAAATGGCAAGTTATTAAGGGCTGTTACCCGTGGAGATGGTAGCAAAGGTGATGATGTGACCAATAATGTTAAAACCATTCATACCATCCCCCACCAGATTAAATCGACGGTTGCACCCGAGCATTTTGAGATCCGCGGAGAAATTTTTATGCACAAAGCGGCTTTTTTAAAGCTAAATGCTGCCCGGGAAGAGCTGGGTGAAATCCCTTATGCCAATCCGCGAAATTTTGCCTCTGGCACCATAAAAATGCAGGACAGCAAAGAAGTGGCCAAAAGACCCTTGGATGGCTTTATCTATTTTCTATACACCGATAAAAATGAATTTAAAACGCATTGGGAAAGCTTAAATGCTGTAAAAAGCTGGGGCTTTCATGTCTGTGAACACAATCGATTGGTTTCTAACATTGATGCCGTACTCGAATTTATCCACCATTGGGAAAACGAGCGTTTTAAACTGAGTTACGATATTGATGGTATTGTAATTAAGGTAAATAGTTATGCCCAGCAACAAGAATTAGGTTTTACCTCTAAATCGCCACGTTGGGCAATTTCATACAAATACAAAGCCGCAGAGGTTGAAACGGTTTTAGAGAAAGTAACTTACCAGGTTGGCAGAACCGGTGCAGTTACGCCTGTTGCCAATTTAAAACCGGTTTTATTGGCCGGGACAACGGTTAAACGGGCCACATTACACAATGCCAATGAAATAGAGCGTTTAGATTTACATGAAGGCGATACGGTTTATGTAGAAAAAGGGGGTGAAATTATTCCTAAAATCATCAAAGTGAATCTCGCTAAACGTTTAACAGGAGCAGCAAAAGTACATTACCTGCATAACTGCCCAGAATGTGGGACCGAACTGATTAGAAAAGAGGGCGAAGCAGTACACTATTGCCCTAATGATGAAGGTTGTCCGCCACAGATTGTTGGAAAAATACAGCATTATATTTCGCGCAAAGCGATGAATATTGATGGCCTTGGCGACGAAACCATCGAAACCTTTTATAAACATGGCTTGGTGAACCACATCAGCGATTTATATACCTTATATCAAAAATCGGATCAGCTAAAAACTTTAGACCGTTTTGGAGAGCGCTCGATAGATAACATGCTTGCAGGGATCGAAAAATCGAAAGAAATGCCATTCGAAAAGGTTCTTTTTGGACTGGGTATCCGTTATGTTGGTGAAACCGTAGCCAGAAAAACAGCTGCCGGAGTAAAGAATATCGACAACCTTATTAAGGCTACAGTAGAGGAATTAATTACCATTGACGAGATCGGGCAACGCATTGCGGAGAGTATTGTTGAGTATTTTGGAAAAGCAGAGCACCTACAGCAGGTAGAATTATTAAAATTAGCAGGATTACAGTTTGAAATTGAAGAAAAAGTAATTACGCTTGATAGTGATAGACTTATTGGAAAAACATTCGTAATTTCGGGCGTTTTTGAAAACTTTAGCCGCGATGAGCTTAAAGACATGATAGAGGTCAATGGGGGCAAAATGCTGAGCAGCATTTCGTCCAAATTAAATTATCTCGTGGCAGGCGATAATATGGGCCCATCGAAACTGGAAAAAGCAAATAAGCTAAACATTCCGATTATCAGCGATGCTGAGCTTTTGGAAATGATAAAATAGAATGAGAGAAGGACAGAATGACCGAATGATTAAGTTAAAGAATGATAGAATTGGGGTTTAGTTTAAAACACCCACTCATTCCAAACTCATTCATCAAATCATTAACAGTTCTCTCATTCAAAACTGAATAATTATAAATTAAAATGAACAAATTTCAGGGTACTGGTGTAGCATTAGTTACGCCTTTTAACACAGATGGATCAGTTGATTATGACGGCTTAAAAAACCTGATCAATCATTTGGTAAACGGAGGGATAGATTACCTCGTTTCTTTAGGTACAACCGGCGAAACCGCTACAATGACTAAAGACGAGAAGAAGAAGGTGTGGGCCTATACTGCTGAAATTAACAACAATAGATTACCATTGGTTGCCGGCATTGGTGGCAATGATACTTTGGCCGTTGCTGAAGATATAAAATCGTTCGATACTAATGGTTATAGCGCAATTTTATCGGTCAGTCCTTATTACAACAAGCCTACGCAGGAGGGAATTTATCAGCATTATAAATATTTGGCCGAAATTTCTCCATTAGATTTGATCTTATATAACGTACCAGGCCGTACCGGTAGTAATATGAGCGCGGAAACAACCTGTAGGTTGGCACACGATTTTAAAAACATCATTGCGACTAAAGAAGCTTCGGGAAGTTTTGATCAGTTTAATCAGATTATGAGAGATAAGCCAGCAGATTTTATGCTCATATCCGGAGATGATCCGGTTACCTTGCCTATGATTGCTTTAGGTGCTTCGGGCATTATTTCGGTAATTGCAAATGCCCTGCCAAAACAATTTTCAGATATGGTAAACCTTTGCCTTGCTGGCGATTATACTTCAGCTTTGCCTGCCCATCTAAGTTTGGTTGAATTTACACGCCTGGCTTTTGCCGAAGGTAATCCCGCTGGTGTTAAAGCAGCGCTTAAACATATCGGCATCTGTGGAGATACGGTAAGATTACCATTGATTAAAGCTTCTTCACTGTTAGAAAAATCGATTATAGCCGAAATAGAAAAACTCAGCGTAGTGGCTTAAGAAGCCGCTCACTATAATATTTAAAAACAGATTGTTTGATTTTGCTGAAACGCAGATGAAAACAATCTGTTTTTTTTTGTGTAAATAAAAAATTACGCAAATAAATACCTTGACAGTCAATAGATTACATAAAGCTCTAAAAAACCAAACTGTGTACAAGTTTTAGGAATATTATAGGCACTATTATTGAATTCCGCTTCTTACACACAAATAAACAAGCACATGAAAAAATTAATGTTAATTGCCATCGTGGCAGTAATGGCCTGGGGCTGCAAGAGCAGGTCTTACCAAGAATCGTCTATTTCAATCGGTATGCCAGAAAATGAGTTCAAAAAAATCAATCGTTCCGCTGAACTCATGCTGGCCAATGATGACGGTACAAGTATTTACCGGGTGATCTCAACAGCGTTTATTCCCAAGCCAGAACCTTTTACTTTCTTTTATTTTCATCAGGGGAAGCTTACCCGTTTTATAAAATCAGATCGCTTAGACGATTATAAATTTATAAGATAGTACAATAAAAAAGACCTTTGAACAAATCCAAAGGTCTTTTTTTACGTATAAAGCTTAAGCAATTAATTTATTTCTTCTTTCCATTAACAGGTTATCTTGCCACACGCCTTTGGCCTTCCCTATCTTTTCTCTATATCCAACCACTCTAAAGCCTGCTTTTTCGTGAATTTTTAATATTGCAGAATTCTGGAGAAATATACCAGCCTGCAACATCCAGATCCCTTCTTTTTCGCTATCCTTAACTAAGGCTGCCAATAATGATGAGCCTATACCTTGGGCTTTGTAACCTTCTTTAACATACACTTCTATTTCACCAACCCTACCTGTGTCGAAATTTGCCGATACCGGCAAAAGTGCACACCAGCCAACAATTTCCTTACCCTGCCGGGCTACAAACCTACATGTTTTAAGATGTGAAGAATCCCAGTCCCTCCATGAAATTTCCGGTGTTCTAAAACTCGCAGTTCCCGTTTCGATCCCTTCCTGATAGATTGTCCTAACTTCATCCCAATCTGCAGCACGCATCATTTTTATCATTGTCATCATCAATTTCGGAATATAATCGGCTATGAAACCTATAGTTTATATTTTCCCTCTAAATTAACTAAACATGCCAGCAATAGCGTACAATATGGAAGTTAGTTTGTCCTGTATTATAAATCGACACAACTATAGATAAAAAAGCACCATCAGACAGCTTTTCTGTAACAAAAACGTTAAGCTAACGTTTTTACTTACCGGGCTTTTTTGAATATTCAACCGGACTCATGCCTACCAATTTTTTAAAAGAATTATAAAAGGCACTGCGGGAAGAAAAACCGGCACTGTAGGCAAGTGCCTCTAATGTAAAATTCTGCATAATATCAGGGTTTTTGATACTTTCTTTAATCCAGTTTACCCGATATTGATTGATATAATCGATAAAACTCTTGTGAAAATGGCTATTTAATAAAACGGAAAGTTTATGACTGCTCAAACCAATTTTCTGGGCAAGGGACTGGAGTTTGATCTCTTTATTCCTGAATGACTGGTGTTTCTGGATGTAAAGCTCTAACTTCTGCCCCCATTCGTCCATTTCTTTATACTTATCTCTCTGCCCTGAAAAATTTTTCTGAATGGATAGAAGTGTTGAAGCCTTAATGTTTAGCAATGAAGCCACCAGTTCTAAGGGCAGACGGTCTAAATAACCAGGGTTAGTTTTCGCAAAATACGAATAACGTTCTTTGGCATTTCCTACCCGTATGATATGTGCTCTTTGCTGTGCGTCTTTATAGTATTTCTCCAAAACAACCCTGAAGATGTAATTTAACTCAAAATGCTGTAAAAAAAGACGGTTTAACTCATCGTTGTGCATGGCCAGGAGATGGGTATCTTCTACGGCAACCACATATTCTTGAGAATAACCAGAGCCGTGAAGTCCGGATATCGAACTTACAAAATCATTTTCAACAGAAATATAGGTTGTTATTCTCTGTTTATTATGCGTAGTACAGCCCATTAAGGCCCCTTTAACGATAAAATACATGTATTCGCAGACCTCGTTCTCCTTAAAAAGGACCTGATCTTTTTTAATGTTTAACTGTAAAAGGTGTTTTTCTAATTCCCCGATAAGTTTATCCCCCATTGGATAAACAGCGCAAAGCATATCCAGAACACGCCTGACATCTTCGCTTTTTGCCCGGATATATTGCAAATATTTTGACACCTTACACAGTTAACAATGTTAAATTTCCATAGCCCTTTCGAGAGAGGAATAGATGCGGTATAATTTAGCGCAGTGCAGTATTCAGATTATTCTCTTTAGGTTTACCGCAAGGACTGAAAGCTAAGAAAACTTGAGTAATGAAGAATAATTTGTCCTATACATTTTACATAAAACAGGTTTTGTGGCCTGCATATTGAATATAAGTACTGAAATAAACAAAAAAAGCCTCATCTGAGGCTTTTTTATAATATTTAGATCGCTTAAGCTTTGTTTTTTGTATCCTGTACTTCTAAACGGATCGCTTGAGCTAAGTTTTTCAAATCTTGCATACCTTTGCGTATACGGGTTCCGGCAGCGCTGTTGCCTTTGTTATAAAATTTGTCTGCATCAGCTTCCAAAGCTGCTACCAAACTCTTTACTTCTTCGAATTTTTTCATTTTTTGATTACTCCTATGGTTCTTTTAAGGTTTGATTTTTAATTATCTACTCTAATTTAAAGGGTTTACTGAAATAAAAAAATTTTTGGTGCAATAAAAAACAGTCTTCTAAATCGTTTTTTTCCACATTTAACGTATTTATAAACATATTGAGCGAAAAACAAAAGAACAACCAGTTGACAGACAGGATTTTAAAAAAAATACCCAAATAAAAAAGCCCTTTAAACAGGTTTAAAGGGCTTTGTAAAATTTTAATTGATATTAAACGGTTGCGAAAAGATTCTCTTTATAATATCCGTTTTCTAATTTTTCTGCCACTTCGCTAAAAGCATCCAAAGTACGTTGTACATCTTCCAATGTATGAACAGCAGTAGGGATTAAGCGCAGTTCGATCATTCCTTTCGGAATAACAGGATATACTACGATAGAACAGAAAATACTGTAATTCTCGCGTAGATCATAAGTAATTGCCGTCGCGTCAGAAAGTTCCCCTTTTAAGAAAACCGGCGTAACCACAGAATCGGTTACCCCTAAATCAAATCCGCGCTCACGTAAACCTTTCTGTAAGGTCATTGCAATTTCCCAAAGTTTATCTTTTAACTCAGGCTTGCTTTTTAGCAGCTCTAAGCGTTTTAACAAACCGATTACCATTGGCATTGGTAAAGCTTTGGCAAAAGTCTGAGAACGCATGTTATACCTCAAGAAATTGGTAATCTGCTCTGTTGATGCAACAAAGGCACCGATACCAGCCATCGATTTGGCAAAAGTTCCGAAATACACGTCAATACCTTCGATACAGTCCTGAGCTTCGTGCGTACCTGCACCCGTTTTACCCATTGTACCAAAGCCGTGGGCATCATCAACCAGAATACGGAAATTGAAATCTTTTTTAAGCTCAACAATCTCTTTTAGTTTGCCCTGGGCTCCGCTCATCCCGAAAACACCTTCGGTAATCAAAAGAATACCACCGCCAGTTTCTTCAACCAGTTTGGTAGCACGTTCTAATTGCTTGCGGGCACTTTCAATATCATTATGTTTATAAACAAAACGTTTTCCCATATGTAAACGCAATCCGTCTACAATACAGGCATGCGATTCGGCATCATACACTACAACGTCGTTCCTGTCAACCAAAGTATCGATAATCGACACCATGCCCTGATAGCCATAATTTAATAAAAATGCATCTGGTTTACCCACAAATTCGGCAAGTTCCTGCTCCAGTTGCTCATGGTAATTAGAATTACCGCTCATCATGCGGGCCCCCATCGGGTATGCCATACCAAAACGTGCAGCAGCTTCTTCATCAGCCTTTCTAACTTCAGGGTGATTGGCTAAGCCTAAATAGTTATTTAAACTCCAAACCAAATGCTCTTTTCCACGAAACTGCATGTGTGGTGCAATTTCTCCCTCTAATTTTGGAAATGAGAAATACCCATGAGACCATTTTTGGTGTTGGCCAAGTGGGCCCATGTGTTTTGCTATCTTATCAAATATATCCAATGTATTATCTGTTTTTATAATAAATTTTTGCGAATTTAAGCTTTATTCATCTTAAAATCAACCGTATTCAGATTTTGGGTGTTATTTAAGACTTTTTAACAATCCAATTTTATGCCAAAAAAGCCCCGATTTTACATCGGGGCTTTAAAATTATATTTGGATTGTTCTAATCAACATTATCGTGCAGGAAAGAATTGTTAGGTCTGATCTCTGTACCACCATCCTGATCGTTGCTTAAAGTAAAGCGGCTCACCTGCGATTCAGAAGAGTGTTGAACCTGCTGCAACTGCATTTGTTTGCGTTTATAAGCAGGTTCGTTTTCCAGTTCCTGTAAGCCATTGGTTGTACGCAATTTCATGCTCAAATCTTTTAAACGTAAAATACGTTCTTTTGATTTTTTCAATTGCTCTTCCATCGATTCATCGTTCTTATCATCGTCTAAGCCCACAACCGGCATTTCGATTTCTGGTTCCGGCTCTCGCATTGGTGGCATCTGGGCTACCGGGGTTTCAAAAACAAAATTGGTTTCGGCCAGTTTCACTTCAAATTCGAATCCGGTTTCCTTCGCTTCCTCTACATGCGGCTCTTCCTCCATTAAGGTATGACGGACCACATTATTTTCTGGTTCCTGAACTTTTTGCTGCTCAGATTTATTGAACATGCCCCCAAATAAATCGGCCTGTGAAACTTCTTCTTTTGTTTTTAAAACAGGCTCGTAAGATGGTGTGGTTTTAGGCTGTATAAAAGAGTTTACCGGTTCAACGGGACGAACTAGTGGTGCTTCTTCTGGTGTTAACAGCGATATCTTCTTCTTATTTTTTTCTTCATTTACGCGTTCTTCTGAAGTTTGGAAACCTGTGGCGATAATGGTTACCGAAAGTTTATCACTTAACGATTCATCAGTACAGTTACCCCAGATCAGATCAGCTGATAAGCCAGCTTTTTCCTGAATGTAGTCGGTAATTACCGAAACTTCATCCATGGTTACCTCACGTAGGCCAGAACTGATATTTAACAAAATATAACGGGCACCTTCAATTTCATTGTCTTTTAAAAGTGGTGAAGCCAAAGCACCTTCTACAGCCTGTAATGCACGGTCTTCGCCCTCAGCGGCAAAACTGCCCATGATGGCTACGCCACTGTCTTTCATTACGGTACGCACATCTTTAAAATCCACGTTGATATAACCCGGCACTGTGATGATCTCTGCGATACCTTTTGCTGCAGTAGTTAAAATATCATCGGCCTGTCCAAATGCTGAACCGAGTGTTAAGTTTCCGAAAATTTCGCGCAGGCGGTCGTTAGAGATCACCAGGTAAGAATCTACGTATTTCTTTAACTCTTCCATTCCCTCATCAGCCTGCAGCCTACGTCTTTTTCCTTCGAAAGAAAATGGCGTTGTGATAATGGCAACGGTTAAAATATCAAGTTCTTTGGCGGCTTTGGCAATAATTGGAGAAGCACCGGTACCAGTACCACCACCCATTCCTGCTGTAATAAAGAGCATTTTGGTTGTGCTACCTAACATTGCCTTAATATCATCTATATTTTCTATTGCTGAGTTTTTACCAACCTCAGGAATAGAGCCAGCACCCATTCCCTCGGTCAAGCTAGCACCTAATTGTACCTTGTTGGGTATAGGGCTAGATTCCAAAGCTTGGGCATCTGTATTACAAATAATAAAATCCACACCAGTAATACCCGACAGGTACATATGGTTCACCGCGTTGCCGCCACCGCCCCCAACACCAATTACCTTGATGATTGAAGACTTATCTTTTAACATTTCGAACTGCATATCTTTATGAATCAGTTGTTTAAAAATTTTTAAATTCTGTTCATTACTCAATGTAATATTAACACTTTTTCAACAGACGTTTTCCACAAGTGTTAATAATGTGGAAAACTCTTGTTTTGTTGAAAAGTAATTAACTTTTTAAGTAATCTTCATCACTCACATTCATATCATCCTGAATGAAAGTTCTCGTTTTTGCAAGTAATTTATCGAACAAACCTGGTCCGCGTTTCTCTTTTTCCTTTGCAGTTTTTGGCTTTTCTACGAAAACGCCTGGCTGTTTCATTTCTTCGATCAGTTCTTCCGCTTTTTGGATACCCTTGATCAACAAACCAACACTGGTTGCGTACATTGGGCTTTTAAGATCATCGTAAATGGTTTTCGGCATATCTTCATATTTAGATAAATGCTCGTTCGGATAACCGATACGGCAATCTAAACCTGTTACATACTCTACCGCCTGCGATAAGTGTTTTAATAAGGCACCACCACCTGTAATTACTATACCACCGATCAGTTTTTTCTCGTAGCCCGAAGATTTAATTTCGTAGTATACGTGCTCGATAATTTCTTCCATACGGGCCTGGATTACGTAAGCAAGGTTTTTAACCGAGATTTCTTTCGGCTCGCGGCCACGGAGACCAGGAACACAAATGATTTCGTTTTCTTTATTCTCCTCAGCAAGTGCAGAACCAAAACGTGTTTTTAACAACTCAGCCTGATTGCGCATCACTGAGCAACCTTCCCTGATATCTTCGGTAACACTATTGCCCCCAAAAGGAATTACAGCGGTATGGCGGATAATGCCCTCGTGGAAAATGGCAATATCTGTGGTACCGCCACCAATATCAACCAATGCAATACCAGCTTCTTTTTCTTCCTCGCTCAACACCGATTCGGAAGAAGCCAATGGCTCAAGGATTAAATCCTGAGTTTGTAAACCTGCATTGTTTACACATTTGATAATGTTTTTTACTGCGGTAACCTGACCTGAGATGATATGGAAGTTGGCCTCAAGGCGTACCCCTGCCATACCGATCGGATCTTTGATCCCCGGCTCGTTATCGATGGTAAATTCTTGCGGCAATACATGGATGATCTCCTCACCCGGTGGCATTACCAGCTTAAACATATCATCAATCAACTTATCGATATCTTTTTTACCGATTTCGTTGTTCAATTCTCTTCTTGTTAAAATCCCCCTGTGCTGTAAGCTCTTGATGTGCTGACCAGCAATACCCACATTTACCACCTGTATTTCTACATTGGATTGTCCGCTTGCTACTTCAACTGCTTGAGCAATACCCTGCACGGTTTTTTGGATGTTAGAAACCACTCCACGTGTTACGCCCGCCGATTCTGCCTTCCCTATTCCTAAGATTTCTATCTTACCGTGTTGTGTTCTACGACCAACGATAACACAAATTTTTGTAGTACCGATATCCAATCCTACTACAATGGGCGACTGACTGGTAAATTTTGCCTTGTCCATATTCGTTAATTTTGCTGAGTTTTATACTGTTTTTCTAGGGCCCTGATTTCTTTTTCTCTTGCTTCTCTCTCTTTTTTTAATTGGGCCTCAGATTTTGCCGGCTTTGGCTGTGTTGTTCCCGTTTGCTTCGGTTTCTCTTTTTTATCCGCAGGTTTTGTTTCCTTTGGCTTAGCAGCAAGAACTGCTACTGGTTTTTTTATTTCTTTTTTAACCGTTTCCGTTTTTTTTGCCTCTACCTTTTTAGGTTCAACTTTCTTTGGCTCGACCTTTTTGGGCTCCACTTTCTTAGGTGCTACCTTTGGAACTTCCGTCTTTTTCGGTTCCTCTTTTTCGGGCTGATCTGGTATGGGCCTGTCATCCATTGCAGCAACAATTGAACTCTTAACCAACGAATCGGTTACACTTCGTTGTATCCTCAAACTATCAGCTGCAGAAATTGTTTTTGTTTTTTTCGCCAAGCCAGTCGAATCTCTTTTTTCGCAAACAATCTGGTTGGTATATTTAATATTAATGGTTTTATATGCATCCCAACCAACCTGTGGCATTGCCTTTTTATAGAACAGCAGCAGGTTTTTCATTTTCTTTTCGAGCGAATCGGCATTGCCCAGAATAATGCGCTGATTGCCTACCCTGGGAATGAGTTCGATATCATTCTTCTGATCTACCACAACCTGTTCGATCTGCGAATCCCAGAGTGTATCTTTTTTAATGTATTGTGCCGTTTTATATAAATCTCTTGCCAATTGCGTGTGCAAGGTATCAACCCTGCTGCCAAAAACCTCAGTAATGTGCCCTGTTGCCACTAACACATCAGCCGTGAAGTTTGATGATATCGGCATCTTTAAACCGTCATTATCAATATAAAAGTCCTGTCCGTTCTCATTCAGTATGCGCAGGATAGGCTGTCTTTGTTTTACTTCGATGTGCAGTACACCGTCCATATCTACATATACCTTTGCAAAGCCGATGTAAGGGTTTGACTGGAGTTTTTTCTCAATCTTATGGATATTGATATTTTCGAGGTTACGGCCCAAAAGTATCCCCTGATCTTCTTTTAAAATGGCATCTATTTCTTCACGTTCAATAAAATTATCAGCTCCGGGGATTAAAATCTTTACATCGGTACATTTAACCGTCTGCTTTTTAACGTTGATGAAACTCAAAAGCACAACCACCCCTGCCAGGCTGATCAGCCAGGCAAAGCCAGTAAAAATTGCGCTCCAGTTTATACGTTTAAGCATTGTTCAAAACATTTTTAAGGGGTTCAATAACCGTATCGATATCTCCCGCACCTACTGTTAAAATTAGTTCAGGTTTTGTGTCCTTAACGTGCTGAACCACAAAATCTTTTCCACATATTTTTTTATCCGTTAGGGTTATTTTATCGAGCAAAAACTGTGAATTGATGCCTTCCAGCGGCAATTCTCTTGCTGGATAAATTTCGAGCAGCATTAGCTCATCGGCTGTGCCCAAAACTTTTGCAAATTCATCAGCAAAATCCCTTGTCCTTGTAAACAGGTGCGGCTGAAAAATTACCGTTAACTTTTTATCAGGATATAGTTGCCTCACCGCATCAAAACAGGCTTTCAGTTCTTCAGGGTGATGTGCATAATCATCAATATAAATCTGCTTACCGTTATTCACGATGTACTCAAACCGGCGTTTAACGCCCTTAAAGTTTGCTACCGCCTGTTTCACCTTTTCGGCATCGATCCCCAACTGCAAAGCAATGGCAATAGCAACTGTTGTATTTTCGACATTATGTTTACCAGGAAGCATCAAACTGATATCTTTTATACTCTGGGTATCATCCGAATAATCGAAAACAAATTTAGATCCCTCTACCCTCAGATTCTCAGCTTTTGCGGTTGCAGTTGAACTTGCCGCATAGCTGATGCTGTTTTCTAAAGGCAATCCTTCGTGTGCATACAAAGTACCTTCGGCTTTAAGCTGGCCGGCAAATAACCAGAAGGACTCTTCGAGATGGCTTTTATCTCCATAGATATCCAAATGATCGGCATCCATTGAGGTAACCACTGCTACATCCGGATGAAGGGTAAGGAAAGAACGGTCGTATTCATCAGCCTCTACCACCACCACATTGTTATTACCAAAAAGGACATTGCTGTTATAATTACTGGTAATGCCGCCCAAAAAGGCAGTACAATCGTAACCGGTATCTTTTAAGATATGCGCAATGATAGATGATGTTGTGGTTTTGCCGTGCGTTCCGGCAACCGCGATACAAAACATTCCTTCACTGATAATCCCCAACACTTCAGAACGTTTTTTGAGCGAAAACCCTTTATCGATAAAGTGGTTTAAAATTTCAGAGTGTTTTGGAATTGCCGGTGTGTATACTATTAATGTCTCCTCATCAGTATCTGTAAATGTAGCAGGCATTGAAGAAGATTCATCAACATAGGTGATGAGGATACCTTCTTTTTCCAATGTCTCGGTCAGTTTAGTTCTGGTTTTATCGTAGCCACAAACCACCTGCCCACGTTTAGCAAAATAACGGGCAAGCGCGCTCATGCCGATACCACCGATACCTACAAAGAAAACCCTATTTATTTTACTTAATTCCATTTTATTAGGTTTGAGATGTGAGATGTGAGACCTGGGAGGTGAGATATCAAGCGTAATGCCCAATCTCAAATCCGGTGTCTAATATCTCAAATCTAGTTTCTCATATCTTATTTAATCAATTTTAATACTTCGCCCGCAATAATTTCATCAGCTTGGGGCAATGCCATTTTACTTATGTTCTCTGAGAGCTTTTCGCTCTGTTCTTTGTTGTTTAAAAGCTCAAGTGCAGCATTAACCAAAGTATCTTCGGCGGAGCGGTCGTTAATTAATATTGCCGCTCCGTTTTTCACCAATGCCATTGCATTTTTGGTCTGGTGATCTTCTGCAACATTTGGTGAAGGCACCAAAATCACCGGTTTTTTAATCAAACAAAGCTCGGCGATGGTTCCTGCTCCAGCCCTACTGATAATAACATCGGCAGCGGCATAGGCGAGATCCATTTTATTCAAGAACTCAAGGATCCTAACGTTCGGATGGTATTCTAAGCCCAACCTTTCGATAATCCCTTTATAATAATACTTTCCGGTCTGCCAGACCACCTGCACATCTTGTGCTAAAATATCGGGCAAATGTTTTTCAATTGCTTTATTCAATGTGCCCGCGCCCAAACTCCCTCCGGTAACCATAATGGTTTTCTTTAAAGGATCGAGCTTTAAAAGTTCGGCACCCTGAAAGTGTTTTCCCTGAATGTCTACCACTTCCTGGCGAACAGGGTTTCCTGTTTTCAAAATCCGGTCAGCAGGAAAAAACTGGCCCATATCATCAAAAGCCACGCAGATTTTTGAAGCCTTTTTTCCCAGCCATTTATTGGTTACCCCTGCATAGGAATTTTGTTCCTGTATGAGGTAAGGAATTCCTTTTAAAGAGGCTGCATACAATAGAGGACCAGAGGCATAACCACCGACCCCGACTACAGCATCTGGCTTGAAATCTTTGATAATCTGTATGGCCCTGCGCACACTGCCGATTACCTTAAATGGAAGCGATAGGTTTTTTACGATCGAGCCACGCTGCATCCCACTGATGTTTAAGCCAATAATCTTATATCCCGCCGCCGGAACCTTTTCCATCTCCATCCGGCCATTTGCTCCCACAAATAAAATTTCGCAGGCTGGCACCAAGCGCTTTAGCGCATTGGCTATGGCTACGGCGGGAAAAATATGCCCGCCGGTGCCACCACCTGATATGATAATTTTTGGGGAATTATTCATTTTAATATTTATTTAACCTCAAAGAGCGCTAAGCTTTCACAAAGCACACTGAATTCTATTTTTTTTTATCAGAGGACACCTAGCTTTCGCAGAGGACACTGAGTTGTTTTGTTTTTAGCGACAAGGTTATATCAACAACCAAGGCACGAAGAAACAAAGTTTTGATATCTATTTTAGCATTTCAAGCTTTCAATCACTCAGCCTTCCAACCTTGAACCTTCCACCTTCAGCCTCCTTTACGCTATCGACGGTATTTCTCCAATGATTACTTTATTTTTTACTTTTTCTTTATCTTCTTTCGATGATGCGCTTGCATTTTCTTCTACATCACGGCTTACACTGAGTATGATCCCAAAGGCCACACTGGTAAAAATCATCGATGTACCGCCCATACTTACCAATGGCAATGGTACCCCGGTTACCGGTCCTAACCCTACGGCTACCGCCATATTTGCGAAAGCCTGAATGGTAAGACTGAAACTCAATCCGGCTGCCAAGAGCGCGCCAAAGGCCTTGGGCGCCCGGGTTACGATCTTGATACATCGGTATAAAAGCACCAGGTAAAGTATCATGATTACAATTCCTCCCACAGTTCCCCATTCTTCAATAATAATGGCGAAAATAAAATCCGAATACGGGTGCGGCAGGAAATTGCGCTGGGTACTATTACCTGGTCCTTTACCAAAAACACCACCAGTGGCCAGTGCAATTTTTGCCTGATCTGCCTGGAAAGTTTTGTCTGAATGCTGCATTTCGGGATGCATAAACGTATTGATACGCGACATGTACGTTTTACGCCTTGGGCCTAAAAAGAAAACGAACAATAGCAGCACGAAGCCACCCGCACAAACAATCGCGATCTGTTTAATACTAATCCTACCGATAATTAACAGCAAAATACTTACACCAAACAGCATTAATGCTGTAGACAGGTTGGCGAGTGCAATTAACACAAACACCACACAAACCGAGCCCATAATGGGTATAAATGATTCTTTAACGTTCTTAATATTTTCCTGCTTCTTGGTGAGCATACGTGCCAAGAAAGTAATCAATGCTAATTTTGCCAAATCGGAAGTCTGAAAAGTCAGACCGATCACGGGTATTTTAACCCACCTTGAGGCATCGTTTAAATTGGTTCCGAATATTAGCGTATAAAACAAAAGTGGTATGGTCACGATCATCAGCACCTTCGAAATACCTGCATAATAGCGGTAATCGAGAAGATGGGCGATGTAGATCATCCCTATCCCCATTATCACAAAAATTAAGTGTTTGGTAAGCAAAAGCTTTTCTACGGCTTCTCCTTTTTTATAAGCCAAAGTACCTGTTGCACTGTACACTGCCATTACAGATATAAGCGAAAGCAGGATGATGATCAACCAGATCCATCTATCGCCTTTTGTTTTATTAAGTAGTGCTTGCAACATATTTGTGCCCCCTATTATAATTCTCTAACTGCCGCTTTAAACTGGTTACCGCGGTCTTCGTAATTTTTAAACAAATCGAAACTTGCACAGGCTGGCGATAACAAAACCGCATCACCACGCTTGGCCAAATGAAAAGCAATCTGTGCGGCCTCATCAGCCGAAAATGTATTTACGATCACTTCCACATCATCCTCAAAGGCATCGTGGATGCGTTTATTATCCTTACCCAAACATACTATAGCCTTAACCTTACTTTTAACCAGATCTTTAAGCATATTGTAATCATTTCCTTTATCAACCCCGCCCATAATCAGTACAACATCGCTCGTCATGCTTTCTAGCGCATACCATGTAGAGTTTACATTGGTGGCTTTACTATCGTTAATAAAGTCAATTCCAGAAATTTTGGCCACATGCTCTAACCTGTGCTCAATATTTTTGAAGTTGCCCATACTTTCCCGGATGGACTCATTTCTTAATTCTAAAACTTTAGACACGATGCCCGATGCCATAGAATTGTAAATGTTGTGCTTGCCCTGTAAGGCTAAATCTGAAATAGACATGGTTAGTGAGTTATTTGGTTCTGTAAGGATATGTATAGTAGTTTCTTCTAAATAAGCACCTGTTTCAACTTTTTTGATAATTGAAAAGGGAAAGGTTTTGGCTAAAGGCTTCGTAATTGCAATGGCTTTTAGGCTTTCTTCATCATCAGCACAGTAGATAAAAATATCTTCTGCAGTCTGATTCTGAACAATCCGCATTTTTGAAGCTGCGTAGTTCTCTAGCTTATAATCGTAACGGTCTAAATGATCAGGGGTAATATTGAGCAGAACAGCGATATCGGCTTTAAACTCGAACATATCATCGAGCATGAAGCTTGAGATTTCGAGCACGTAATAATCATAATTTTCTGTAGCCACCTGTGCAGCAAAACTTTGTCCGATATTGCCTGCCAGCCCTACATTTAACCCAGCATTTTTTAAGATGTGGTAGGTTAACAAGCTGGTAGTTGATTTACCGTTTGAGCCCGTTATACAGACTGTTTTAGCATTGGTATATCTTTTGGCAAATTCGATCTCCGAAATCACAGGAATTCCTTTTGCAATGAGTTTTTTGATTATTGGAGCTGTTGATGGGATACCGGGGCTCTTGATCACCTCGGTGGCATTCAGGATCAGTTCTTCTGTATGTTTCTCCGATTCGAACAGAACATTCAGTTTTTCTAAGGCCGCTTTATATTTATCGGTAATTACACCATAATCGGATACAAAAACATCGAATCCTTTGGCCTGGGCCAATTTAGCTGCCCCAACTCCACTTTCACCGGCACCTAAAATAACCACACGGGCCTGCCCTGCCATTGCTGAGGTAGTATTGCTTGATGTGTGATTATTGGTGTTCATTGTTATTTTAGTATTAAGTAGCGGGTATCTAACTGAATCCCCACATTTTATCTTTTATTTTTCTCTTTTTTAATTTAGTTTTTCGGTTTCAGCTACCAAACCCTATGCCCTAAACATTTCAACCCTCTACCTTAATTTCAGCGTTACAATTGTCATAATGGCCAGCATAATTCCGATAATCCAGAAGCGTGTTACTATTTTGGCTTCGTGATATCCCTTTTTCTGGTAATGGTGATGCAGCGGCGACATCAGGAAAATCCTTCTTCCTTCGCCAAATTTCTTCTTGGTATACTTAAAATAAGATACCTGCATGATTACCGACACCAGTTCTACCAGAAATACACCGCACAAAATTGGGATCAAAAGTTCTTTACGGATCATCAATGCAAATGAGGCAATGATCCCTCCAATGGCCAAACTTCCGGTATCACCCATAAAAATCTGGGCAGGGTAAGAATTATACCAGAGGAAACCAACGCAAGACCCCACAAATGCACCTGCAAAAATCATCAGCTCTGCCGAGTTGGGAATGTACATTATATTGAGGTAATCAGCCATTACGGTATTACCCGATACATAGGCCAAAATCCCAAGTGTTATCCCAATGATAGCTGAAGTACCTGTTGCCAAACCATCTATACCATCGGTAATATTTGCACCGTTTGATACAGCAGTAATGATAAATACCGTAAAAATGAGGAAGATGATAAAAGCGTATTTTTGATAGTCGCCACCTAGAAACTTCAACACCTTCGCATAATCGAACTCATTGTTTTTGTAAAAAGGTATATTCGTTTTACTGGATTTTACATCTTGGGTGTAATAAAAAGTTTCTCCTTTTTGACGCAGCACCATTGGAACAGGCGAGGTGCTTTTCACATCATCCTTTACGGTTTCTCTTACCACAATATTCGGGTGAAAATACATGGTGCAGCCAACAATCAAACCTAAGCCAACCTGACCCACCACTTTAAAACGACCGGCCAGGCCTTCTTTATTTTTCTTGAAAACTTTGATATAATCGTCAAGAAAACCAACAGCCCCCATCCATATGGTAGTGATGATCATCAGGACTACGTAAATATTGGAAATATTGGCAAACAATAAAGTTGGGATGAGGATACCAAGCAAAATAATGATACCACCCATGGTAGGCGTACCCTGCTTTTGCATCTGTCCTTCCAGACCCAAATTCCTTACTGTTTCACCTACTTGTTTTTTATGCAGATAATCAATTAGCCTACGCCCATAAACCGTCGTAATTACCAATGATAAAATAATAGAAATAGATGCACGGAAGGTGATGTACTGAAACAACCTCAATCCGGGAATGTCATAATGCTTATGCAGGTATTCGAATAATAAATATAACATTAGCTGATTGATTTTAATTGTTCGAGTAAAATTTCTTTATCATCAAAATGGTTCCTTACACCATTAATTTCCTGATATTTCTCATGTCCTTTACCCGCAACCAGGATAATATCTCCGGGTTTTGCCAAATGACAGGCTGTTTTGATGGCTTCTTTCCGATCTAAAATGGATAAGGTTTTACGCTTGTTGGTAGGCGAAACTCCCGTTTCCATTTCGTTAATAATGGTTTGTGGATCTTCTGTCCGGGGATTATCCGAGGTAAGGATCACTTTATCGCTCCAATCGCAGGCTACCTGTGCCATAATCGGGCGTTTTGTTTTATCCCTATCACCACCACAACCTATTACTGTAATTACCTGTTCGGTACCTTTACGGATATTGGCTATTGTGCTCAGTACATTCTGAACAGCATCTGGGGTATGGGCATAATCAATAATGCCGATAATTTTGTCGGCAGAGGTGATATAATCAAATCTTCCTTCGGCACCCGATAAGCGGCTCAACGATGTTAATACTTTCAGCTTATCCTGTTCTAACAAAATGGCCGTTCCGTAAACCGCCAACAGGTTGTATGCGTTAAATGATCCAACAAGCTTGAAGAATACATCTTCATTATCGATATCAAGATGTAGCCCACTGAACTGGTTTTCGATGATTTTTGCTTTAAAATCTGCCAGTTGTTTAAGCGCATAGGTCTTTTTATGGGCTTTGGTGTTCTGCAACATCACCATACCGTTTTTATCATCGATATTGGTCAGTGCGAAGGCTGTTTTAGGCAAACCGTCAAAAAATGCTTTTTTAGCTTTTAAATAGGCATCAAAAGTTTTATGGAAATCTAAATGATCATGTGTTAAATTCGAAAATACCCCGCCCGCGAAAGTAAGTCCCTCGATACGGTGCTGCGAAACCGCGTGCGAACTTACCTCCATAAAACAGTAATCGCAGCCTGTATCAACCATTTCTCTTAAAAGCTGATTTAGTGCAATTGGATTCGGCGTAGTATGTGTTGCGGCTACAACCGTATCATTGATATAATTTTCAACTGTTGATAAAAGTCCGGTCTTATAACCTAAATCTTTAAATAGCTTGAAAAGGATTGTAGCAATGGTGGTTTTGCCATTGGTTCCGGTAATTCCGATCAACTTTAAATCTGCAGATGGATTTCCGAAGTAATTACCCGCCATAACCCCCAGAGCCACCGAAGTATTCTCAACTTTAACATAGGTTACCGTGAAATCCTGAATTTCGGGCAAGTTTTCACAGATAATTACACCTGCACCCTGAGCAATGGTTTGCTCAATAAACTGATGTCCGTCGGCCAGCGTTCCAACCACAGCAAAGAAAACATCATCTTTACCTACTTTACGCGAATCGAAATTCAGCGCAGCGATTTCCCTATCGGTTTTCCCAACCAATTCTTTAATCGTTACGCCGTAAAGCAAATCTTGTAATTGCATCTTATTAATTATTGAATTTTGAGTTTGAGAATGATAGAATGTGGCTATAGCCTGTAACATTCATTCATTCAAAATTCTCTCATTTTATCATTTATCTAATTCAACTCTATCTGTACGCCTAGTCCCTTACCCACCTTTGTACCGGCGATAATGGATTGACTGATAACTTTTCCAGAACCTAAAACTTTCGTTTTTAACCCGGCATTGCCTAAAAGGTAAAGCGCATCTTTAAGCCCCATACCTGCAACGTTTGGCATAACACCTTTGCGCTCATTGTTCTCCTGAAAAATAGTACCCGCACTGGTGTCTATAATATTATAATACTCAGATTTCGAAGCAAAGAGCGGCTTAAACCCGAATGCTTTGTATACTTTCTGAGTGGCTTTGCTTTGTCCTGCTTTTGTTGGCGGATTACCTGTATTGCCCACTAAACGGGTAGGCACATCGTTATACATCTGCATATCACTGGCATAAATACGGTCGGCAATCTCTCTGAAAACAGGACCTGAAACTGACGCACCGTAATAATCACCTTTAGGATCGTTGATTACCACGATTAGAGAATATTTGGGCCTATCTGCAGGAAAATAACCTACAAAAGATGCCTGGTACTGTTTTTTCGCTTTATACCCCTTATTGGCATCAGCCACTTGGGCGGTACCTGTTTTTCCGGCAATCGGGTAAAGTGGATTATATACGAACTTTTTGCCACTACCTTCTAGCACAACCCCTTCGAGCATTTTCTTGATTTTGCTCAGCGTTACATCGGAGCAGATTTTTTCGTTGATCACCCTTGCCTTAAACTGCTCAATCGGGTTACCCAGTCTTCTTATTTCTTTTACAAAAATTGGCGCTACCATTTTACCGTTATTGGCCACCGCATTGTATAGCGACAACATTTTAAGCGGCGTTAATTGCATCTCATAACCATAAGCCATTTGCGGTAAAGTCATGTTTTTGTTCCAGCTTTTATTTGTTACCGGATTCTTTACAGCAGGCATAGCCTCACCAGGAATCTGCAAAACCATTTTTTCATTCAAATGCCAATCATACAAATGATCGGTAAACTTTTTAGGATTGGCACCATATTTACTGTTAATCAAATATGCAACAGCCGCGTTTGACGACTGTTCGAATGCCTTTTTTACAGTTACCACACCGATACTACCGTGAGAATCTTTAATCATATGGCCAGGTATTTTATAATTCCCCGTACCCACCATTGTATTGGTATCAACCAGCTCATCTTCCAACAAAGCCATGTAGGAAGCCAGTTTAAAGGTCGATCCCGGATCCTGATTACCGGCAATGGCATAATTGAATTTCTCCTTGTACACACCCTCCTCTACCTTGGAGAAATTCGCTACCGCACGGATCTCACCCGTTGCCACTTCCATTAATATTACCGCACCATGATCGGCCTGCGATTTGATCAACTGTTTTTCTAAGGCACTTTGCGCCAGATCCTGCATATTGACATCGATGGTCGAAATAATATCCGCACCATCTTTTGGCGCCACTTCAGCTTCTTCATTAACCGGGATATACACCCCTCCGGCGATACGTTGCATCAGTCTTTTCCCTGTTTCGCCGTTAATGTATTCTTTATATGCGCCCTCTAAGCCCACTCCGTTTTTAACATTTTCATTTTTATACCCAATGGTACGGGCGGCAAGCGCCTGAAAAGGAAGAATGCGTTTATTCTGAGAAACCGCAATCAACCCACCGCTAAACTTACCGATGTTATAAAGCGGAAAAGTTCTGATGGTTTTAAGATCAGCATAACCTACCTTGCGGTGAATCAATAAATAACGGGAACTGTCCTGACGGCCTTTACGCAGCATCCGGGCATATTCTTTTGCTGTTTTATCCTGAAAAAGCTGCGATAATTTATACCCCAGCGAATCTACCTTCTCGTTAAACACCTTGTCTTCAGCAATGCCACCGGCAAACATATCCATGCGCAGTTCGTATTCCGGTATCGAAGTAGCCAATAAACTGCCGTCGTTAGAATAAATATTCCCACGGGTCGCCTCCACATTCACATATCGTGTAGAAAGACTATCAGCCATAGCTTTCCATTTTTTTCCTTGCACATACTGTACCTGACCGAGGCGTAAAAACACGGCGAAAGCAAAAAGCACAATTAAGCCAAATGCCAGATATACACGAAGCAAGATGTTTGCCCTAATATTCATCGCTTTTAACAATTATTTTTTTTGGTGGTTCAATCAGTTCTTTTATACCAAGGGTATCTACCTTTTTGGCAACTTCTGTCAATTTGCTCTTGAACATCAGATCTGCCTTTAGGGATTTATATTCCCATCTTAATTCTTTTACTTCTTTATTTAACTTATCAATACGGCGGACATTATTCACCGCAAAGTGGCTATTGGCAATGTAGACCATCCCCAAAAGGGCCAAAAAACACAAATAAGGCAAAGCATCAGTTGCCGCCTCTTTACTTACTAATCCATCATTAAAAAGCCTGCTGACAAAGGAGTTGCTGTCCATTTTTTCTTCAGCGGTTTTCGGCCTTTTGGGCGCAGCTTTTAGCTCTGGTTCGGGCCCAATCTCTTCTTCTTCTATCTCTTCCCTAAACCTGTTCATATCTTTTCGGCAATTCTTAGTTTCGCACTGCGGGCCCGGTTATTCTGGGCAATTTCCTCATCAGTGGCAATTATCGCTTTCCGTGTAATTACATTAAATGGCTTCTGCTGGTTCCCAAAGAAATCTTTTTCTACCTCACCCTGAAATTTACCCTTAGCCATGAAGTTTTTAACCGGCCTGTCTTCCAAAGAATGATAAGACATCACCACTAAATGACCACCAGGTTTTAACACTTCAGCAGCTTGCTGCAAAAAATCTTCAAGCACCTGTATTTCAGCATTCACCTCTATACGCAGCGCCTGAAAAACCTGCGCTAAATACTTATTCTCTTTTCCTTTCGGGATATAGGCCGCAATAGCCGACTTTAAACTATCAATATCTGTAAATGGAGCATCCAAACGCGCAGTAACAATGGCACGCGCCAAAGATTTAGCATTTTTTACTTCCCCGTAAATGCCAAAAATTTTATGCAGCTTATCTTCCGAATAGGTATTTAAGATCTCAGCAGCAGTTAAATCGCGGTGCTGATCCATACGCATATCCAGATCGGCATTATGACGGATTGAAAAACCGCGTTGCGGCACATCAAACTGATGAGAAGAAACCCCAAGGTCAGCCAAAATACCATCAACCTGCCTAAACCCCTTTAAACGGAGATTATTTTTTAAGAAACCAAAGTTCTGGTCGATAAAAATAAAACGCTCGTCGGCCGGAATATTAGCCTGCACATCAGGATCCTGATCAAAAGCAATTAATCGTCCTTTCGGACCAAGGTGTTTCAAAATCTCTTTCGAATGCCCGCCCCCACCAAAAGTCACATCAACATAAACCCCATCAGGATTAATATTCAGGCCATCAATACAAGGCTGCAACATCACCGGCACGTGGTAATTATTCGCCATCTGCACCTCCCTTCTTATCACCCATCACTTTTTGGGCAAGATTTGCAAAATTCGCCGGAACATCATCAAAAATATCCTCGTAAGATTTTTTGTCCCACACCTCGATACGATCTAACTGACAGGCCAAAACAAGATCACTTCCGATACCGGCATACTCCGTTAAAGACTTAGGCAAAAGCACGCGCCCGGCAGCATCAAGCGAAAGCTCGGTAGCCCCACGTGTAAAAGCCCTTACAAAAGCACGGTTTTCCTGATCGTAAATATTGAGCTTGGCCAGATCGGCCACAACGGCATCCCAAACGCTTTTAGGATAGATAACCAGATTTTTCTCAAAACCACGGTTTATAATAAGCCCCTCACTTTCAGCATTAGGCAATTGTTTCTTAAGCGCAGCAGGTACCATAAGGCGGCCCTTTGCGTCAAGTTTACAATCGAATTCTCCTAAAAGTTGGGTCATAGTGGTATCTACACTTTTTATCTAGTGTAAAAGTAAATAGTTCTACCACTTTTTACCACTTTTTACCACAAAAAAGTTTTCCACATCCTTTTTGTTACAAATATGGCCCTGCAATATAACAAGAATAAGTGCATCAGCCTACCATTAAAACCATTAAACACTGATAATTAAGCAATTAAAAATAATTTAACTAGAAGTGTCACGCTCGCCCAGTTTAGCCCATATTTTTTATATTTTCATCAAAAAGTGCTCATTTATAGTCTTTAAAAGGTAACAAATCCTCCCAATTTGTTTCAATTTTTAATCTCCTCTCCAAAAAAAACATAACGTCTAACCCAAAGGGCAATCAGGAACGATTACGCAAACGTTTGACCGGTATTTGGTCTTTCTTTATGATTTGATTATTATTAATTTGGTTGAGCAACCAACAAAAAACCTATAAATGACAACCAGATCCTTAAAAATTTCAATGGCGTTAGCCATGGCCAGTTCTTTATGTTTTTCGCAGGAAAAACAGCTGAACAGCCTCACATTGAACCAGATTATCCCAAAACCGCTATCGGTAAGTGATGCCCGCGGTAAATTTCAGATAAAAGCCAATACCCCTATCTATTACCATGCCGCTGCCATTGCACCAATAGGCGTATTTACTGGTTTATTAAAAAACAGCACGGGACATCGTTTTAAAACCTCGCAGTTAACAGACCAGAAGCAGGGCATCCTGTTCATGTTGTCGGACACCCTAAACAGCCTGGGAGATGAAGGCTATAAAATAAAGATCAGCCCGCATGCGATGATTGTTTATGCAAAAACAGGTGCCGGCATATTTAATGCAACACAAAGCATCAGACAGTTATTGCCCACAGCTGTAGAAGGAAAAACAAAAGCAGCATTAAGTATTCCCTGTGGTGAAATTACCGACAGACCACGTTATAGCTGGCGCGGATACATGCAGGATGTAAGCCGTACTTTTTATGGCGTTGATGTAATGAAGAAATACATGGATGTGATGGCACTTTATAAGTTAAATGTGCTTCACCTGCATTTAACCGACGATCAGGGCTGGCGCATCGAAATCAAAAAATACCCTAAACTTACTTCTCCACAAACTACGGTTTTTGACGCAAGCTCAAAACAGCCTGCGGAAAGAAGTGGGTTTTATACCCAGGATCAGATCCGTGAACTGGTTAAATATGCCGCAGCAAGGAATATCACTGTTATTCCCGAAATTGACGTGCCCGGACATTCATGGCCGACCATCCTGGCCTACCCTGAACTGGGCGTAAACCAAAACCGCAAGCCCGATTATGTATTCCCATTTTTAGATTCGTGGTCGCATTGGGGCAATCAGTTTACACCGAATACTTTAGACCCGACCAACGAAAAGGTTTATGCCTTTTTGGATGGGGTATTTACTGAACTTGCCCAGCTATTCCCTGCAGCATATATACATTTCGGTGGCGATGAGGTGCGCCATGTACTGTGGGAAAAAGAACCGCATGTACAATCTTTTATGAAGGAAAAATCGCTTAAAAACACCAACGAGCTACAGAGTTATTTCGCAAGCAGGGTATCCGCCATTATAAAATCAAAAGGCAAAAAACCGATCGGCTGGAACGATATCCTAAGTGACAAGAAAAACCTCACGAAAGAAACCGCGATAATGTCGTGGCTGGGAGATGAAGCCATTACTGATGCTGCTAAAAATGGTTTCTATGCGGTTGCCACCCCTACCGATCCTTTCTATTTCGATATTACCCAGGCCGACCGTAACGACGGTACAATGAGCGACCTGGCCTACGGCAATATTAATACGCTCGAAAAAATCTATAACTACGAACCAGAAACTGGTTTAAGCCCTGAAGAAAGTAAATTTGTACTGGGTGTACAGGCCAACCAGTGGACAGCAATCACCCAAGATCTAAAAGATATGAACGTGCAGAATTTCCCACGTTTACTGGCTCTGGCAGAAATAGGCTGGATACCTAAGGCGAACAGAAATCTTAATGATTTTAAAATACGTTTAGCTGCTTCATTGGGCAGGTTAGACCTTTTAAAAGTAGATTATTATAAACCTGGCGGATACATTCTGGGTACATGGGAAGCCAAAGAAATCGACACCGAATACAAACAGATCAGTTGGGATGTAACTAAAAAGACATATGCCAATGGACGCATCACCGCCGGGTTCTTTTATACCAACGGCGCAAATTTTATGGAGATCAAAAAAGTTGAACTCCTAGAAAATGGAAAAGTGGTAGCTAGGGATGAACATACTGGTGTAGCCGATAAATTTAGGGGCACCCATAAGGTTAAAACCTTTTTATATCATTTACTGCTCGATCATTATAATCCTAAAGCGAAATATGAACTAAGGGCCGAAGTTAAGGGCATAAAAGGAACCGATAGCAATGGTAATTTCACCTTCAATTTAAGCCCGTTTGATAGGCTTGATGTGGTTGAAGCAAGATAATATTTAAATGAAAATTAAGAGGAAAATCGGGACATTTAATCTGATTACCCTCTTCCCGCCAATACCAGTCTAATCTTTTATGTAATAATTTCTGGTTCGGTTGCCTGTATTGCATGACCGCTTTTTTCTGCCTGAACCAACCAGCTGTTTGTAAAAAGCCTTGAAAAATCGGTCGGTAATTTTGTTGTGGATGATGTTCGGCTAATTATGGCAAAAGCAATGGGTCCGAACAAACTGTACTGCTTTGAAGCAGCTGCCCGTTAACCGTGGCAAGGGTCTGTCGTTCTTTGAGCGCCTTTAACTCTTTCCAGCGTAAAACCCATTCTGTTAGCACACCAATTAGTAGAAGGATAACCAGTATTGAGAAACAATACATTAATACTTTGACTACGGTGCCGTAAATAAGCCGCTTCAAAGTTAAAAACTTATTTAGACTGATTAAGAATAATTTGCATAATAGGGAATAAAACGATTTCTTTGTGGTACAAACAAAATCTAAATTCCGGTCTATAGCGGTCCTCCAATTCGAAATGAAATCAGAACATCATTCTAAAAGTTTAAGCTGGGCAAAACACCAAAAACGATGGTTCGGCAAATGGCACCTTTACCTGGGTATTATTGCCGGTGCTATTGTGGCATTTGTGGGCGTTACCGGTAGCATCCTGGTTTTTCAGGATGAAATTGACAGGGCGTTAAATCCAGACTTATTTGAGGTAGCGGCACAGCAAAGGAAAATGCCGGTTGAAGAAATTGTACCACTTATAAAGAAAAACTATCCCAAACTGAAAATTGATTACCTGTTTCTGGGCGAGGTTAAAAACCCAAACGAAGCTTATAGCATAACCAACTTAAAAACGGACGAACAAACTTTTATCAATCCATACAATGGCAAAATATGCGGAAAACGGGTATATACCAGTTCGTTTATAAGGGTCGTTACCGAACTGCACCGAACTTTGCTCATTCCGGTAGCTGGCCGATACATCTGTGGACTGGCTTCGCTATGCCTGCTCATTTTAACCATTTCCGGTCTGCGTTTATGGATCCCAAAGAAATGGAAGCAGCTTAAATCGGTGCTGACTGTAAAATTTAGCGGCTCATTTAAAAGGCAAAATTATGATTGGCATAATTCCCTGGGTTTTTATTCATCTCCAATTGTTGCCATTTTGAGCCTTACCGGTTTTTCGATTACATTCTCTACCCTGGTTATTCCGTTTTTATTTCTGCTCAGTGGCAAATCGCCGCAAGGTGTAGCCAAATTGCTGCGGGCAAAATCAGCATGGCATGCCCAGGCAGTACCGCTGCCACTAAAAGATATCACTGAGGCAGCAAAAGAAAAAATGCCAAATGGCTATATTGGCGGCATTGCCTTTCCGGCAGATAAAATGGGGACTTACCGCCTGGATGTGGTGAGCGGAAAGCTTCCTAAGGTTGGAAAAAGAGAAATGTTGGTTGTTGACCAGTATACGGCCAAAGTATTATTAAACAGCCGCGCTGATTTCCCCAATGTTGGCAATGCTTATTTAAGCTGGCTAACGCCCATCCATTACGGAAGCTTTGGTGGCAGGCCTACCCAGATTATAGCCATAATAGCAGGCTTAATGCCACTCGCACTTTTTATTACCGGCTTTATTATCTGGTGGCCGCGTTACAGAAAACAAAAGAGGGGCAAAAAAAGAAAAACCAACGAAGCAAATTTGGTTGAGGCATCGGAAACACCTTTAGCCGAAAAAGAGCAGAAACCAGCAAAAATAAAAGTACCACTTCCTAAACTCGGGCGGTATTTCGTTATCCAGTTTAAATCGGGCTTTAAATATGCGGCCATTGTTCTATTGGTTAGTTTTGTTATGGGTGCACTTTATGGCCTACCATCGGGAATTATTATCCAACCGGCTATTTTTGTGGTAGCTTTTAGCTGTGTGATGGTTTGCCTTAATTTTTTGTGCGCTTTATTATCAGAACTGTTCAATATCCTGTTTTTGCTTCCGTTCAGAAAAGGCAGCCATCGGGTTACACGGTATTTTGCATTATCATCTGCATTTTTAGTGTGTTACCTCGCTGTTTATATCGTGCTGCTGAATACCGGTTTAGAAATATTTTAGAACAAAAAAGCGTCAGATAGGTAATATCTGACGCGATAGAATTTCTCGGTAGTTATATATACAATAAATTACTTGGCAGGTGTAATCACAATTTTGCGATACTCAATCGGCATATGATCGCCCTGAAGGTAAATTGGTCCAGGTTCCCCTTCATTACTATCCAATGCGCCTCCGGTAATGCCAGGTATTTCCTGATTGGAGATAATGGTTTTGCCGTTGGCCACCACTGTTACCAGGCGCCCAACTAGGGTGATATCGTAAGCTTGCCATACATCGGGACCCAAAGTAACCATTTCATTGGCAGTTAAAAACCCGTAAACACCACCAAACAATACGCTACTTGGATGGGCATCTTTTTTACTGTCTTCTATCTGTACCTCATAACGGCCCCTCAAATATACCCCGCTATTGCCACCTTTTGGATACTTAAATTCAACATGCAGCTTGAAATCCCTGTATTTTTGTTCGGTAATCAGGTTTGAACCTGCCTTTGGGCTGGTTAAAATACCATTTTTCACTACCCACTGGTTTTCTCCGTTTGTTTTCCAGCCAGACAGATCTTTGCCGTTAAAAAGACTTACCGCTTTGCTCCATGTAACAGCTCCGGTTTTTTTGAGATAAGGCGCCTTAACACCTTTCCAGCTATATTTTTTACCATTGCAATCTGTCATCATCCCTTGAATCCCGGTTTCAGTTAAATTACCTTCAACAACCAAATTCGCTGTACCGCTCTCCCACTGTGGCGGAATTTCGAAGCTAAATGTTCCATTGGCAAATTTAACTTCTGATACCGGACGGGCGCTACCTGCTGTAGACACAAAATAACCTACCAGTGTTTTAACACCTGATAATTTTACTTCAAGCCACGCTGGTGCCGGTTTTCCGTTTACATCAACAGTGATGTCCCAACGGCCAATAAGTGCAGAAGGCTCTGCAGCCACATCAGAATAAGCAGACTTGGTAGTTGTTGCTAAAGTTTTCTCAGAAAGGCCTGCCATCAATAGAAAACCCAGGCTGCACATAAAGATTTTTCTCATAAGATATTTTTATAACTAGTTTGTATTTATATGTAAATGTAATTGCAGTTAAGGTATGACTTATTTGCATCAGGCACAAATGTCCGTTGATAAATACCTGATACTGCACAACATACTACTGGTTAAGGTGAATAAACTGTTATTCCTGCCCCTAAACATTATTGCCAGTCAAAATTCTCACCTGTTCTTGTGCCATGGGAAAATAGACTAACAAACGGCTGTTTTTATGCTGTTATGCGTTAATTTTATTACTTTAGGTAAAGTCATTTATAATATGCCCAGATTTTTCACCATACTGACCATCATCTTTTGTACTTCGATTTTCAGCTGTTTTGCCAGGCAGGACAGCACATCTAAAAAAACCGATAGCGTTGCCATTAAAAGATTGGAAAGCGACCTTGACCGGGTTAACCAGCTCTCTGCCGAGCGGCTTTCCGACTCACTTAAAAGATCAGAGCTCGAAAGGCGCGTGAGCATATTGGGCGCGGCAGATAAATCCCAGCGTGAATCGTTGATTGCAGAGCTGTCTGCCCTTAAAAAAAAGGATTCTGTCCATCTTTCCAGCCAGAAACGTCAGATTGATTCGCTCCGAAAAATTATTAAGGGCAGTCCAGTGGTTTTCAACTCTGATACACTCTATTATATTTATGCAAAGCTGGGCAGTTTCAGTGCACTAGACCGCGCCCGCGCAGTTACAGAAAGACTCGAGCGCATTGGAGATATCAGCGTATATTCGGCTGATTCACTTAAGATCAGCACAGCCGAACAGTCTACAGATTTACTATATGGCAGTAAATTGTTGTTATCGATCACCGATCAGGATGCGCTCTGGGCAAAAACAGACCGCAAAAGTTATACAGAGAACATCAAGAAAAAAATATCTGCAACCCTTGAGCAGTACAGGAAGGATAACAGCTGGCAGGTTATTCTGGAGGAAATCCTTTTAACCTTGTTGGTTATTGCGGTGGTTATCACCCTGATTTATCTGATCAACACCATTTTCAAAAAAATAGCAAAAAAAATCCTTTCTGCTGATGGCCGCCTTAAAGAAGGGATCAAGATAAAAAATTACGAGTTAATAGATGCGGCACATCAACAGAATGCCATTAACATTATTTTAAAAGTTGTCCGTTATGGCGTAATCCTCTTGGTTATTTATCTTGCATTTCCGGTTTTATTTGGCATTTTTCCATTTACCCGTGATCTTTCGGTAAACCTGCTCAATTACATCCTCAGTCCATTAAAAAAAATCGGACTATCGGTATGGAACTATATACCAGATCTGATGACCATACTGGTACTGCTGGTGGTATTCCGTTATGTAATACGCCTGGTCCGTTTCATCAAAACAGAGATTGAGCGCGGCAAACTCACCATACCGGGCTTTTACAAGGACTGGGCAAACCCAACCTATCAGATTATCAGGGTATTGATTCTGGCCTTTATGCTGATCGTGATTTTCCCGTATCTACCAGGCTCTGATTCAGGCGTTTTTAAGGGCGTATCGGTATTTATGGGGGTACTGTTCACTTTTGGATCCGCAGGTGCACTGGGCAACGTTGTTGCCGGATTGGTGCTCACATATATGCGTGCCTTTAAAATAGGTGACCGGGTAAAAATTGGCGAGGTAACCGGAGATATCACTGAAAAAACTTTACTGGTAACAAGGGTACGTACTATCCAAAATGAAATCGTATCTATTCCTAACTCTACTGTAATGAACAACCATACGGTAAACTTTAGTATAGAGGCTGCCGAAAAAGGACTCATCGTAAATACAACCGTTACCATTGGCTACGATGTTCCCTGGAGGCAGGTACACCAGCTACTAATCGATGCTGCGCGCGCTACCGACCTGATTGAAGCTGAACCAGAGCCTTATGTGCTACAGACGAGCCTCGACGATTATTATGTAAGCTACCGGCTAAATGCCTTTACCAAATCGGCAAATAAGCAGGCAGTTATCTATTCAGGGCTGCATGCCAATATCCAGGATCAGTTTAACCAGGCTGGCGTAGAAATCATGTCGCCACATTATAAGGCCCTTCGTGATGGTAACGCTACAACAATCCCTCAAGATTATCTGCCAAAAGATTACCAGGCTCCCATGTTCCGTACAGAAAATAAGAGTCCAAAAGATAACAGGGCAAGCTCAGGCAATTAAGCTCCAAAATAAATCCATTAACTAAAAATGCCCCTTAATTTTCATCAAGAGGCATTTTTAGTTTAACTGAAGTATTAATTATCCGTTAATGGCTTTAACGCCCGGCAATTCCTTACCTTCCATATATTCCAATAAAGCTCCACCACCGGTAGAAACATAACTTACTTCATCTTCCATACCGAACTTGGCAATCGCCGCTGCCGAATCGCCACCACCGATCAATGAGAATGCACCATTATCTTTAGTAGCAGCCACTACTGCTTCTGCAACAGCTTTGGTTCCCACCTGGAAGCTTTCCATTTCGAAAACACCCATTGGTCCGTTCCACAGTAATGTTTTGGAGTTTTTGATTACTTCCTGAAATAACTCGACAGATTTTGGACCGATATCAAGTCCCATCCAATCTGCAGGGATCTGACCTGAGGTTACATCTTTTTTATCTGCATCATTAGCAAATTTATCAGCAATCACGGTATCAACAGGCAAAATCAGGTTTACACCTTTTGCTTTTGCTTTTTCAATCAGCTCCAAAGAAAGTTCTTGTTTATCTGCTTCTAATAAAGAAGTACCGATTTCTCCTCCCTGTGCTTTGGCAAAGGTATAAGCCATACCGCCACCGATAATCAGGTTATCTACTTTATCTAAAAGTTTCTCGATCAAAAGAATTTTATCCGATACTTTAGCACCGCCCATAATTGCCGTAAACGGTCTTTCTGCGTGGTTTAAAATTTTCTCGGCATTTTCTACTTCAGCAGCCATCAAATAACCGAAGTATTTTGCATCGGGGAAAAACTGTGCAATGATTGAGGTAGAAGCGTGCGCACGGTGGGCAGTACCAAAGGCATCGTTTACATAAACATCGCCCAGTTTTGACAGTTTCTCGGCAAAAGCCACATCACCTTTTTCTTCTTCTTTGTAAAAACGGAGATTCTCCAACAACAAAACTTCGCCCGGTTTTAGATCGGCAGCCTGTTTTACTGCACTTTCGCCAATACAGTCATCAGCAAATTTAACTTCAACACCAACCAAGGCAGATAAATCAGACAAAATGTGTTTTAAGGAGTATTTATCTGTCGGTCCGTCTTTTGGACGGCCTAAATGCGACATCAAGATTACTGCTCCACCATCTTTTAAAATTTTAGAAATGGTTGGCAAAGCAGCCCTGATTCTTTTATCGTCAGTGATTTTAAATTCATCGTTTAAAGGCACATTAAAATCTACCCTGATTAATGCTTTTTTATCTTTAAAGTCAAACTGGTCAATTGTATTCATGTTGTTATTTTTGATTTAAGTTTAATTTCATTTCGTAGTGAAAGCCAATGCCCGGGATATCAAATTCAGGTGATTCGGTGGTAAAACCAATTTTTTTATAAAAGGCTGCTGCCGTTGAACGGGCATTGCACCACAAATACCCGGTATTGTATTCTTTTAGGTATTCGATGGCAAATGTAACCAATGCGGCGCCATAACCGTTTCCTCCTGCATCGGGATGTGTGGCCATTCCCCTAAGCTGATAGCCTTCTCCTTCTTCCGGAAAAAAATCGTTGCGCATAAAGGTGGCAACAGATTTTATTTGTCCGTCTTTTAAAAAACCGAGATGAAAGGTATCATAAGCGGTATCGCCTTCAAAAACACATGCTTCAAATGGCTTTCCATTTCGTAAAACCAGGCTTCTTAAAGGAAGAACTTCTTCGGGAAGAATAAATTTGACCATATTTTTAGTATCGTTAGCTTATCTCAAATCTACAAGGAGATTGCTATAGGATGCACCGCAAACGTTTGCAAAGTTAATAAAGCAATTGAAACCCGATCATAATATCGGCCAGAATTTTCAACAATTTAGATCTGGGCTAACGGATGTGGAGATCGGTAACTAGGTAATGATTCTCTGAAAAATTTCAAGTTCAGTTTAGGCCTTGTTCTGTCAGATTTCCTGAGTGTTATCAATTGTAAGAATTTTAATAAAAGCCTCTGCTTTTATAACACTTACTTTAGGGAAATTGAGCGTTTTGGCAATATCAAAATGATGATCATCTGTGACCAAATAATCTACATCTGCGGCAACTGCGATGTCAAAAAATTTATTATCATCTTTATCGATTGAAATTGCGTTCCATTTGTAATAAACCTTTTGGGTAACAACATCTGGTGATTCGATAAAAATCTCCATTACAATCTCTGCTGCACCGGGCGCCGAATGTTCTTGCATTATCTCTTCATACTCTTTAAGTATATCTTCAGAAACAACAATTTGACAATATCCCTCAATGAATGAATCCCAAATTGGCCTTAATTTGCTGCGTTTGCCTAGTCAAGAAATAAGAGCATTAGAATCTAGAACAACTTTCATTATATGAAATTATAGTTTGGAGCGAAAATGTCCCTTACTTAACTTTTCATAATCTTTAAATCTGACATCTGTTTTTTCTTCCCACGCGTCAATTACATCATCCAGTTTTTTTGACAGCAATTTTACCGCAAGCTTACGCATCTCCTGGAAATCTTTGTCAGGGAGAGGTGTTTTAAGTAATCGCAACATCAAAACCTGTTGTTCATTCAAATGAGTACCGATATCTAAATTCACTGCCATATTCAAATATACCTTTTTTTACATCTTCTCAAAACGTTCTGGGCTTCACCAAATAACTTATCAAGATGTTAAATGTATGCATAATAACGATCCAGTTCCAATCAACTCAGCAGTTCCGTAAAGGCTCTTACCTAATCTTCCTTCTTAATCAGCGCAGCTCTGTATCAGATTTCTTGCAGAAAAAAAGTATTTAGCCCCGGGCGAAGCGGCATCCCCCCAGCGCAGCGAAGGGATACAGCAGAGAACGGGAACAAATTTTAATATTTGTATCAACATTGCGCTACAACAAACACACTTTACAACTCTTCTAAAAGACTACTATTTACCTGGATCTGCACATGGCCCGTTTCTTTCATCGATCCGTTTGAGGATAAAAGAAAGTACCATTACATACACCACATAGGCTACAAACACGAAAAAGCCGAGCTGGAGGGCAGAATTGTTGGCCGTTACGGTTTTTAACGTTCCACTTTGGATATTGAGCCCAGAAAGCTGACTCTTCAGTATTCCGTTCAGCCCGATATAAGTCATGGCTATACCTACTACCATTACATCTGCCATATCCCATTTACCAAGATCGAAGGCAAGGAAACGCAGTGCCTTCTGGCTGCCGAAAAGATGGCTGCAGGATACATGAAGCCCCCTGGCCACGATACGGAGCAACGGAAGAACAATAACAAAAATGAGCAGCAGCACGCCAACCAGTATGGCATCGGGTTTCGGCTGTTCAATCAGGGTGCCGATAATCCCCAATATGCTTTTACTCTGAAAAAACAGCACCTGGTTGGTAAAGGCTATTTTATCGCCCAAAAGGCCGAATTCGAGCGTTTTAATCCTTGCATCAACCTCTATAATGGGCGAGGTAACGCCAACAGTCAGCAAAATTACAGCAAACAAAAGCGACATTACGAATAATGGCACATGTAACTGCACCTTTTTCCTTAAAAATAGCCAAAATGCCAAAGCGACGGCCAGGCAGCCCAACATACCAAAAGCGCACTGTATTGTCTCTTTTTTAATCAGTGCAAGCCTTGAATTGACCAATTTATCCAAGTCTGCTGCGTTTGCTACATGGTATTTATGGTAAATATTCTGTTCTACGGTGGTAATCGTAGTATCAGTACTATCGTAGGTCTGATTTTCCAGTTCATCTAGCTTACTTGTTGCTACCCCTTTAAGCCTTTTCAAACTGGTGGGGCTGGTAATCTTCGATACAATAGTTTTGGCAAAGGAAGGAACCTGTGCGTGGAGTTCATCCACATCTACAAAACTCTTGAAAGCCAATTTTTTAAGCTTGCCGCCAAGTGTTTTCTGAGGTTTGGTTACTTCTGATACGGCTTTGTTTACCAAGCCATGAAGCTCTTTTTCAACCTCCTCGCGCATGTCCTTTTTTTGTTCGGCGGTTAGCTTAAAGCCTTTTACCCTCCGGTCTACCACTGCCGAAATCTTCTCGCCCCAACGATCGACCGAGAATATCCCGAAAGTAATGTTATTGGATAAACTATAATCTTCTTTGATGTGTTTCTGTTCGTAAGAAAGTAAATGGAAGCGGTAGCCGAAATAGGCCTCTCCCAAAAGCAATATACCAAGTCCGATAATCAGGGCAATAGGCGCAAACCTGCTCTTAGGTACTTGGATATTTTTAGGTGTATTTAATGTTGTTGCCATAAATTAATCAGTCAGCTATGAAAAAGGGTTAATGGGCATCATGTGGTGTAATGAACTTCAATATCGTAGAAAGAATGAGGCCATAAAGCACAAAACTGATAAATATGATGTATCCGGGCTGAAGGGCCGTGTTGTTGGTGGTGAGGATGGTAAGCGAATCATTCTTGATATTGAGTGCCTGGAGCTGCCCCTCTAGGAGACCGTTAAGCCCAATATAAGCCATTAGGATAGCAATTACGATTACATCGGCCATACTCCATTTACCCGATTGGAAAGCAAAATATTTAATAACGCCATTTTCTGCCAAACGTTTATTGCCCAAAAGATGCACACCGGTCGAACTTAATTTTACCACAGGAAAAAGAATGCTAAATACCAATATCAGCACGCCCACCAATATCGAATCAATGCCGGGCTGACCGATCAGTACCCTTACCACATCCATAATACTTTTACTCTGAAAAAACAGCACCTGGTCTTTAAAGACAACATGCTCGCCAAGCAGCACAAAATCCAGTGAGCGGATGCGGGCATCTACCTCGATCATGGAGGCTGTAAGGCCAACGCCCAGCAGTATAAAGGCAAAAAGGAGCGACATTACAAAGAGTGGGATATGAAGTTCCCTGCGTTTGCGGAGTCCCCACCAAAAACCGAGCACCACTACCACGCAAGCCAGCATGCCAAAAGAATAGCCGTAGGTTTTTGTACGGATATCGGCAAGGGCTTTAACAAGTTTTGTATTAAGTGCATCGGTTGATGATACTTTATATTTATGGTACATTGCCCGTACCGAAGCGCCATTTGCTACAAAGGCACTATCCAATTTTTCTTCGTCGGCCAGTTGGTTAAACTCCCCCATTGCCATTTTGCTCAGCTGACGTTTATTTTTTGGATTGTCGACCTCGGCAATAATTTTTTTGGCAAAACCCGGCACCTGTGCACGAATACTATCAGAATTTACAAAATTCCGGATCGCAAATTTCTGGATCTTGCCACTGATTGTTTTCTTGGGTTTATTTACCAGGGCCTCTGCCTTATCAATAAGGGCGAGCAATACCTGCTCAATTTCTGTTTGCAGTACCTTCTTCTGCTGTTTGGTCATTTTCAGGTTGCGTACCTGATGGTGCACAATCTTCGATACGTTATCTTTCCATTGCTGTACCGAAAATAGTCCGTAGGTAATGTTGTTGATGTCCGAATAATCTTCTTTAATGCGCTCTTGCTGATCGGAAAGTTCGTGCAACCTAAAGCCAAAATAGCCCTCTGCGCAAAGCAGCAGGCCGAGCGAGAAAATGAGGAAAAATTTAGGAAGAAAAGACTTCCGTTGGTTGTTATGTTCTTTTTGTGTTTCCAAGCCGAATCAGTTTACACAGGTTTAGTTTCTTCTTTCTGCCAAAAAGTGGAAAAACCGTCAGAAAATGGTTTACCAATTGTTATATCTGGCCATTGGGAGATAAAACCAACAAAACATAAAAAGGTTTGTAAAGCGGAAAAAAATTATTATCCTAACATTTTACAGGAATTACATCAGCAATATTTTAGGGCAAAATTTCCAATATGGTTAATGTTCGGCTGCTCTGTTTTCTTTTTGATAAACACGGTCACCGGCAGCCCCTTCATCACCCTGCTCCTTCATCCATGCCTTTAATTTCGTTTCGTACTGTTTAACTAGTTTGCCATAAGTTTTGTCGGCCGCAAGGTTGTTCAGCTCGTAAGGATCTTTTTGGATATCGTAAAACTCTAAAGCGGGCCTTGTAGTAATCCGATCCACCAGTTTTTTTGTTTCTGCGGAAGTTTTAGCCTTTTCTACCCAATGGTTCCAATAACTGCCTTTATTATCAGGATTCATCATGTACTTAATGTAGTAGGGCGTATTGGATGCCAGGTTCATCAGGAGTTTATAATGGGTATCGCGCACAGAACGGATCGGGTATGGTGTTCCTTCGGGAATATTGTCGTGAATACCGAATGCTGCCGTCCTATGTGGTTTATCTTTATCAGCCAGCACACTTAAAAAACTACTTCCATCCAGTCCTTTAATGGGTTTTCCTCCGGCAATATCAATTAAAGTAGGCGTAATATCCTCATATTGTACCAATGCATCAGTTTTTGCCCCCGCTTGCACTTTGCCCGGCCACCTTACGATCATCGAGCTTTTCTGCCCGTTATCCCACAAAGTCCATTTACCTCCGGGAAACTGCGGTCCCTGTTCACCAAGAAAGATAAAGATTGTATTTTCATCCTGATGGGTCTGTTTTAACAGTTTACGGATATCGCCAACCTGGTTATCTAAACGGCGAACCTCTGCCAGGTATTTGCAGTACAATGCCCGTACATCCTTGGTATCGACCATGTGTGGCGGCAAGGTTATTTTTGCAGGATCAAATTCACTGGGATCGCCCATTGTCCATGGTGCATGGGGATTAATGCTCATTATAAACAAGCAAAATGGATTGGCATCTTTTTTTGTAATAAAATTTCTGATATCGTCCAGCTCATAATCATCGGTTTTGGCAACACAGTTAGGTTCGAAACCTTTGATGATCTGAAAAGGAAAAACGGATACCGGTTTGGTGCTATGGTCTTTTCCTGTGAGGGCTACGGTATATTTTTGTTCGCCGAGGTACTGGCAAACGCTTTTTAAGCCCGTATTGTAAACTGGTTTATGGTTCTGAAACGAGCCATGGTGCATTGGGTAAAGGCCTGTAAAAAGTGATGCCCGGGTGGGTACACACATGGCCTCCGAACAGATCATCTGGTCAAACTTCATTCCCTCTGTTGCAAGCGAATCGATATTTTTGGTCTGCAGGTTTTTACCCCCGTAGCAGCTTAGCTGCCTGCTGTCCAGATCGTCGGCCATTATGATTACAATATTCGGTCTCGATGGTGATTTTTTTGGTCCGGGGGTATCAACCGAAGGTTTAAAAGACAGGATACAGGTTAAAACAGAGCCGATTAATACCACATTTATTAAAACGTATTTAAGTTTCATAGTTATCATTTTCCTGTAGGGGTTATTTGGAAGTTAATTTTGGAAGCGATTTCCACCAGGCCAACAATTTTTCCTTTAATTCGGTGGTAATTTTAGGGTGATCTGCCGCGAGGTTAGTGCTTTCTTTTTTATCGGCAAGGATATTATACAACTGTATATCGGTACCGTTGCTGTTCATCAGCAGTTTCCACTGTCCAGAGCGGACAGCCATATTCGGGCTTTTATCTATTGGTTTCGGGTATTTAAAGGCAACATCGTTCCGGCCATATTCCCAGAACATTTCTTTTCCCCTGGCTGAAGGTTTCCCGTTAAAAACCCCGCTTCTATCCAGTCCATCTCCTTTATAACTGGCTGGCAGTTTAATACCGGCCATTTTTGCCAGTGAAGGTAAAAGATCTGTAGAACTTACCACAGAACTCTCGTCTAGCTTACCTTCATTGATATGGCCCGGCCAGCTGATGATAAATGGCATCCGGGTACCACCTTCGTAAAGGGATAGTTTTGATCCCCTCAAACCTTCTGCCCTGCTTCCCCTAAAACTCGGCAAAGGGCCATTATCACTGGTGAAAATGATTATGGTATTTTTATCTTCCCCCATTTCTTTCAAGCCGTCCAAAAGCCGACCGATCTGTACATCATATTCTTTTAGTACAAGTTTAAATGCCGCTTCTTCTTCAGGATTCATTGGGTACTGGCCCATGTATTCGGTTTCTTTGCGGGGTACCCAAGGGGTATGCACATCATCCGGCCAAAGGTTTACAAAACAGGGCTGAGCTTTATGTTTTGAAATAAAATCGAGGGTTTTATCCACAAAATATTTTGTGCGGTCCCAGCGCTTAATGCTGTCTTTATCTGACCATATCCAGTTCGTAGCGGTAAGGGCCGGATCAGGGTCGGGACTTTCATAAGTACTGGCATGGACATCAAAACCATACTGTTCAAATCCAGGCGCATTTTTAACATCTCTCCCTCCTCCCATGTGCCACTTGCCAAAATGCCCTGTTGCATAACCAGCATTTTTAAAGAATTTTGCGATTGTTGGAGCTGTAGGATCTAGAAAATCGGCCTGTTCGGCCAGTTGGTTGTGTTTTTTATTATCAAGATAGGTAGTAAAATTCCACCTGCCCGGGTACATGCCCGTTATCATGGCTGCCCTTGATGGCGAGCAAATGGCTGCTGCGCTATAATACTGGGTGAGCTTAAGCCCGCTTTTTGCAATACGGTCGATGTTTGGGGTGGGAACAAATTTACCGCCAAATGCGCCAACATCACTAAAACCCATATCATCAGTAAGGATTACAATAATATTGGGTTGTTGTATCTTTGCATTTTTCGTGTTCTGAGCGCCAGCATTAAAACCTGCAAACATTAAGCTGGCCAATAAAATTTTAAATATTTTAGATTTTCCCATGCCTTTATAACAAATCATTTGCAAAATGTATTTAAAAATTAATCTTGTTTAAAAGAAATACGTCTGATTATCTTTTTATGAAAAAGTTTAACATCGATTGCACATATTCTAATCTTTTTGTCTTATCATATTTGGTTATTGATGCTGGGCCGGCAGGTTCTATTTAGCAATATTTAAGACCGAGGTCAAATTAAACAATTTCCAGGCAATCAAACTGTTCATTTTTTAGTCAATTCGTCTCATTTGAACAATGATTTCAACATTGTTCTGCTTTACCAGTATATTATCTTCAAACAGATAGTCCAATTACTTGTTTAGTTATTAAATATTGGCTGAAATTGATTTAACAAATAGAGTTTTGAAAGAAGAAAATATAAAAACAGCTGCAAGGATTTTATTGGGTGCAGGCTTGATTACGGCTGGAATTGGCCATTTAACTTTTGCCCGTAAGGCTTTTCAGGCACAGGTACCGGATTGGGTCCCCTTACAAAAAGATGATACCGTGGTATATTCCGGTCTGGTAGAAATTGCGATGGGCACTGCCCTGGTGCTGGCGCCCAAAAAGTATCAGGAAAGGGTAGGAAAAGTTGCCGCCGGATTATTTGTAGCCGTATTTCCTGGCAATATTTCGCAGTTTACCCATAAGCGAAGTGCTTTTGGCCTCAATACCGATGCAAAAAGATTTTTACGGCTGTTTTTTCAGCCGGCCTTAGTTTACTGGGCGTTAAAATCTACCCAGAAATAGTAGATAATTAAGCTTTAGAAAGCAGCTCGATCTTTTTCACTACATCTATTAAACGGCTACTGTAGCCAAATTCATTGTCGTACCAACCGACCACTTTTACCAGGTCGCCAACAATAGAAGTCAATAATGAATCGAATATACAGGAGTGTGGGTTATCAATAATATCGACAGAAACAATCGGATCTTCAGTATATTCGATCAGGTCTTTCAGTTCGTTTTCAGCAGCATGCTTAAAAGCTGCATTAATTTCTTTAATGGTGGTTTTTTTCTTCAACAAGCAGGTAAAATCTGTCAGTGATCCGTTTAAAACAGGAACCCTGATCCCTGCTCCACCTAAACGTCCATCAAGTTCAGGAAAAATATGGGTAATGGCTTTCGCTGCTCCCGTTGTGGTTGGAATTATGGAAGATGAGGCTGCCCTAGCCCTGCGCAGGTCTTTATGGTTGGCATCGTGCAGGTTCTGATCACCTGTCATCGAATGGATGGTGGTGATATAACCTTCTTCAACCCCCCAATTGTCATTCAGGATTTTGATCATTGGGGCAATGTTATTGGTGGTACAGCTTGCATTAGACAATATGGGGCTTTTCAGATCAATCTGATCGTCATTGACGCCCAATACAACCATTGGAATATCGTCTGCCGCAGGTGCAGATATCAATACCTGTTTTGCCCCAGCGGTAATGTGCTTTTGTGCAGATTGGATAGTGAGGTTTTTACCGGTACAATCGATCACTACATCAACCCTTAATGCCGACCAAGGCAGTTCGTTCGCCTCTTTAATCGCAAAAACAGGGATGGAAAGTTCATCAATTACCAGGGCATCCGGTTTAGCAGAAACTTTTCCGGAGAAAACGCCGTGAACGGTATCATACTTAAATAAATGAGCCATTGTTTTTGCATCTGCCAGATCGTTAATCGCTACCACTTCAAATCCTTCAGCCAATGCTAAACGTAAAAATGTTCTTCCTATTCTACCAAAACCATTTATTGCCAGCCTCATTATATTAAAAATTAGAGCGCAAAATTAGTATTTATTTATCAAAGCAAAGACCGGATTATATAAGATTGAAAAGCGATGATGAAAGTGCTTAAAAGCCTTTAAAACCTCACATCATAAAAGAAAAATGGCAAGTTTTATTTGCTTTTCTTTTTCAGTAGGCTCAGCGTTACCACGCTGTTGAATAAGATACAGACACCTATAATCATGAGGATTAAAACGAAATTGCCAAGTTCCTGCAGCAAGATGGTTGCGCCGAGTATAATTACATTAAAGGTAAGTGTAGAAATAACGATCCAATTTGGTTTTATACCGAGGTTTTCTAAACGGTGGTGAATATGGTTACGGTCGCCCTTAAAAGGAGAGCCACCTTTTAATATCCTGATGGTAAACACCCTTAAGGAATCGAAGATCGGCACAATGAGTAGGGCTACGGCAATTGCAGGGGCCGAATAAAAGGCTGGTTTATTGCCTCCGGTAAATTTATTGAGTTCGATAAACTTAATGGCCAACGCTGCGGAAATCAGTCCAATAATCAAAGCACCGGTATCGCCCATAAAGATCTTGGCCGGAAACCAGTTGTATTTTAAAAATCCGGCGATTGCCCCCGCCAGTGCAAAGGCAATAAATGCATAAGGGATCTGCCCCATCAGGGCAAACAAAACACCAAAAGCAAGGCTGGTAAAAATCCCGATCCCGCCGGCCAGGCCATCTATACCATCGATTAAATTAAAGGCGTTATTCAAAAAAATAATCAGGGCGATAGAAAAAAGACCTCCCCATAATGGGGGCATATCGCCAATACCCAACACACCGTATAGGCTGGTGAGGCGGAATGCTCCAAAAAAAACGAGAATAAAAGCGACAACAATCTGTAAAATGAATTTTGTGCTTGTATTGGTACCATACACATCATCTTTCAGGCCAAGCGCAGAAAGTATAATGCACGAGGCGATTAAGAAATTGGCCTCCTTAAAATTAATAATTGAAGAGAAAAGTAAGATCGTGATGGTGAAACTGCCCACAATGGCCAAACCGCCCAGGCGCGAAATATTTCTTTTGTGGTTTTTCCGGTAGAGATCATTTTTATCAAAAAGCCTGTATTTTAATGAAGTGTAAATTACACTTGGAATACTGATGATTACGATCGAAAAGGCCAGAATAAAAATGGCAATATAGCAATAGCTGGGGCTTGTATTCAGGATATTCTCAAACAAAACGATAGTGACTTGCCAACAAATATAACTATACTAATATAAACAAAATTGTAATGAAAAATGTTTAGCATGATATATATCAAAATAATTAAGCCGCGTCATACTAAACAGACACTAAACAAATTTCCTATAAAACTTTGAGCTAAAAACGGCTTAAATCTTAAAGTTAGCCTAGTAAAACTGGCTAATCTTACTTAGTTTTTTCCTCAGCAATACCCAAAATGGAAATGACATTTTATTCGCCTTTAAAGCTTTGTAATCATTAACGAGTGCGGCAATCCTACCACGCAGGGATTGATTGCTCACTCCTCCCATTCTCATATTCACCATTAGAATGGGCAGATAAACGGTATTGATTTTATGGGTATACAGATAGCGCAAAATCAGTTCGTAATCGGCAGCTGTACCAAAATTTAATGAGTATGCGCCATGCTGCTTAAATAGCTCTCTTTTTAAATACAATGTTGGGTGTGCAGGCATCCAGCCTTTCCTAAGCTCCTGAAAGCTTGCTGGCTTAGATTTCCATTTTCTGATGATTTTTTGCGTTACAGGGTGGATATAATTCAGATCACCATAAAGCCCATCTATTGTTGGGTTTACAGTAAACATTTTGGCTACTAAAGCCAATATATCAGCACTCGCAAGCATATCATCCGCATTCAGAATACCAATTATTGCTCCCGATGATTGCCGAATCCCCTTATTAATGGCATCGTACAGCCCCTGATCTTTTTCTGAAATAAAATAATCGATTTTCGATCTGTTTTTTTCGATAATGTTTAGCGTTTCATCTGTAGATCCCCCATCGATTACCAAATATTCTACATCCGGATGGCTTTGCGCAAATACAGCGTCAAAACATTCCTGCAAAAATGCTTCTCCATTATAAACAACTGTGATGAGGGATATCTTCATTAATAAGCACCAGATTCAACATCTTCCTTATCTTAAAGAAAAATGAAACTGCCGCAAAGATAACGAATGGAAACGCGAGCTGAACATGTTGAGCCCGATTAATGATATGGATTTTAGAATTTATTTCTTTTTCTGATCACAAATATGCCGAACAAGCCTGCAGCTGCGCCAAGGGTCCAGGTGTAATCGTCGAGGTTGCAAAGTACCATATTAAAATTCGAACTGTAAAAACCTTGCGTTGGCGTATCTAAGCAAACACCTAAAGATATAAGGGAATTACAAACATAACATGTTGTACCACTCGTGGGTGTCCAGCTACAATACCCTGTAGATAATGTTGCTTTTGTTCCGCCACGTTCAAAAACCTGGGCACCAAGTATATTCAACACTGTGCCCTGTTTATAGATGATATTGTTTGGTAACAAACATCCATCCTCAGCCTTAGTTATTAAATTGCACAATAAGAAAAAAAGACAAATAGTGAAATATTTCATATAGTACATCGCTGTATTCCTACACGAAGTTACTACGCCTAATAACTAAAAATACCGTTCGTTTTGTTCAATCCTCCTTATATTTTAGTGATAATAATTGAAACAGTTATCTAGTAAGTCTTATAATATTAAATTGAGGCTAACTATTTCAGTTAATGGAATTCTAAATTTTCTCACCTAATTGATCTGTATTTGATTAAATAAATTCTTCCGAATAAACATGGCACCAAACCCACCCACTAATAGTAGGCAAACAGGAAGGTAATCATCAAGAGGCAACGGGGTAATCATACAACTAATCGTAAAATCCTGTAATGAGCCAGTTGGATTAGGATAATAATTTGCTACCCTGGTACCAGGAGTTCCGCTTGCAGGAAGGGAATTATATGTACCTGCTGACATAATGAAACATGCAGGACCACCCCTATCTGGACTTCCATTGCCATATTTATTCACCGCAACTGTAAAACAAGATTCAGATCCAGAATAATTAATAGAATATTGATTGCCTGAATCATTAAATACTTTTCTGTCACCAATAATTTCAGGATTATTAGAAAGGCGAACCATCCCTAAATAACTTGTATAAAAAGTATTACTAACCAAGCAACCTTCAGTTGCGAGAACACGCTCGGTAAATAAAAATAACAAAATAGAACTTACAATAATTACCGGGATCTTCATAAATTGACAACTAATCTTGAAATTGTATGATTTACATTACAATTATTTGCAAAAATTGCAAAATTATTGGTGTCATTTACGACGGTTTCTGAATTTTGGTTTTTCTATGACGAAGATTTTATTATTGCGTAGAAGCGCTGTAAAGGCATTTTTATTGATAAAAATCAATATCACAAATAGTAAAATTGCCTCTATTGGCTTAAAATGAAGAGTGCATAAAAATTATAAAGATAGTTAAGCGTGATTTCCTGCTAGAAAAGGGCTTTCATAGCGTTGACAATTGTCATGAACAAAATGAACAGCAGTTATACTTGTTCACCCTTAAATCCACTTAAATTTAAGCTTGTAGACCTGACAACATAAAATCCAATGCTTCCAACCACTATAAAAAATAAGTAAACCCAGGTATCGATTGGGCACTGATAAACAGTATAATTTCTTAATCGGCCGCTAAACGTTGTTGTTCCGCACGTAAAAGAACAGGCTCCTAAATCAGTACCTAATACGGCATACCTGCTTGTAGGAGATGCGCCATTACAATTTAAAATATAATAATTACAATCGTACGATCCACCAGAAACTGGGTGAATCCCATTATACAATTGGTCAGCGTTTGCAGTTACGTAACATCCCGATTGGGCATAAGAAAATGAGGTAATTAAAGATACCAATACGGTTAATAGAAAATGACGCTTCATGAAAATTAGGGATTGGGACTTATGCAAAAATACAAATACCTAATTAAAAGCACTATTAAATATACATAATCATACAAAAATTCATATTTATGTACCTATTTATGAGTAGCAAAAAAATTAGCTACTATATTACCAAACAATTTTGCTTAAAATATTATTTTGTAGAAAGTGCTTCTTTTTATTATAAAGAACCCAAAAAATGATGTTATTAATATTAAAATGGGAATATGATCATCAATTGAGCATTCTATTACTAAAATATCAATTAAATAATAGTTACTGGAACAGTTACCATTTATACAGCAATTTGTAGCTGGCGATACGTAATCAAAGATGGTAAATCTTGGACATACTGCAGTATTCGAAGTGTAACTTGCTACAGGACCCTGATAATTTGCTTTGGTTGTATTACCTGGCCCAGTACCATTTCCATTTCTTCCATAATAGACGTCACCGTTACCATTATTGACAAAACAGCCTCTAACGACTTGACAATTTGCTATTCCAACGAATGCTAGCCAAAAAATTATTAGTAAAACTACTCCACGAAAGACGACCATATCATTAAAATAAAATTGCACAACTACTGTTACAGCCATTGCAGAATAATATTTAGCAATAGCATAGTAAACAGGGCATTTTATATTAGGGATATAATTTGCTCATAAGAATATCGACTTCGCAAATGTAATAAACATTCATACAACTACAAAAACAAGCTTTAAGTAGCCATAATACTACAGAATACCTTTACTAATAATAATCAAACTAAATTCAATAGGTCATCAGTAAAACCCAACTCAAAAGAATAAACTATTAAATATCAAGACAATAAAAGTGTAACAGTTAGCCTAAAGTTACTTTATTGGTGAGTTTAGCAAAACAGGAAATTTATTGGAAAAGACAATAGCAGAATTAGCTTACACTAAAAATGTTTATTCATAAAAAGTACACATTATACACTTATTATAGAGTGATCCGAAGAGATAATCTTAACCAAATAATCTACTCTTAAGCACTTATCACGCAATAGGCACTTCTTTTCAATATTACAAACCCAAAAAAAGATATTATTAATATCAATATTGGAATATAATCATCTATTGGGCAGGGGTAAATCAAATTTGTAGTCGCTTGCCTGTAATTTGAATTACTTGTACCCTCTATAGTACACAACGTATTATAATATGCTCCGCTAGTAAAAGTTGAACAGCTTGCCGTCCCTCCCAGTACAGCATACTGAGTTCCACTATAATCATTAGTTCCTATTGATACATAATAAAACCGTTGAGAAAGCAAACTATAACAGCCATCAGTAGCATAGCTTTTGGTTATAATTCCAGTAAAAAGGATAATTAATGCTAATGTATATAATTTGCCCATAAGAATAACGACTTACACAAAAATAATAAAATAAGTATTCCTACTAATACAAATCTTCATTATATTGACAATAATCAACCTTAATTTTAACTCTTAGGCACCACTAAATAACCGACCTACAAAAAAATAAATCACTAAGCGTCAAGACAATAAATTCACCAACAAGACCCAACTTAAATGTCTAAACCTCTCATGACTGATATAACCGACATCATTAATGCCATTATATTGACAAAAAGCCCACACTTTTCTAATTACTATTTTTTTTAAGCATCTTTAAACTGTATTTTTGCATACTGCAGATCTCATTTAGTAAGTATATCTTCCTAATAATTATGATTAGAAAACACCCCATTCTTCAATTCATTCTTTTTTTATTGACCTCAACCCTTTTGTTTAGTTGCGCTGTGCGTAAGCAACACAGCTTATTTAATGCACCTAGCGATATTGTAACCGATACCATTAAGCAGGTTTACGTAGTAAATGATCAAGGCATAAGTGATGCTTATTATAAAATAAAAATCAGCGATCAACTGGCGGTTAGAAACGTACAGGATCCTGAATTTGGAGCTACAGCAAGTAATGGCTCAGGTGCACAATCAAATTCTTCGTCAGCTTCTGGAACTGCTCAGAATGTACTCTCGTATCCTGTAGAACCAGATGGCATGGTTAATTTACCTGCTATAGGAAAAGTAGAAGTAGTTGGTTTAACAAGGCGGGAAGCCACTATAAAGATTCAGGATATTTACAAACAAAAGCTGCTTAAAGATCCGATTATCGAATTAACCGTTGTTAACCTAAAGGTTACCTTATTGGGTGAGTTTAGCAAACAAGGAAATTTTTTATTGGAAAAAGACAATACCAGCCTGATCGAAATTATTGGGGAAGCAGGGGGAATTACTAAAACTGCTGATCCTAAAACCTTAAAAATTATCCGAGGCGACCGCAGCCATCCTGAAATTATTTATGTAAACTTAACGGATATTAACAGCCTGGCGAGTAAAAAACTATTATTACAAAATAACGATATCATTGTGCTACAGCCAACCAAAGGTGCTGCTCTGACAGAGAAACTTCAAAGTTTTAATAATATTGTACAGCCTTTGCTTGTAGTTGTTAACCTAGCTGTATTGATTTTTACCGTAACACGCTAATGGAAAAAGCAGAAGATTTAGAAGCTAAGGCTGTTAGTCAACAAATTGATTTTTACAAAATATTCCGGGTATTTTGGAGCAGATGGTATTGGATAGCAGGCTGTATTGCCATTGCACTGGCAGTTGCCAAAGTAAAGGTACTTTATACCGATCCTATTTACCAAACCGGAGCATCAATTAAACTTCAGGATAGTAACCCAAGTGTAAGCACCAATAACCAGATGCCCACGCAGGTTTATAATTATACCGATAAAATTCAGGCAGAAAGTTTTGTAATCCGTAGCAACGATGTGGTGCTGAATGCCATTGCCAACCTTGATTATAAAATCTCTTATTACTTGAAGGGCCGCATACGAACAACCGAACTTTATCCAAATATTCCTTTTCAAATCGAAATACTTCAACAGGATTCGGTTAACTTTAGCAGGGGTCTGTACAATATTGAAGCTATTGATGATAAAAGTTTTAGCATTGGTGATCCAAATAATGAAAAAGCGAAACAAACCGTTCATCGTTATGGTGAAGTATTAAATATGGGCAATATGCAGTTTCGCATTAAATCTGCTGTTCCAAATGGCAATTACAGTTTCAAATTCAATACGAAAGAGGATTTTATCGGTAGGGCAATGGGATTAAACGTAGCAGAAGCCGCCCGCTTTACCAATGTAATGAGTTTAAGTTTAACCGATGGCAATCCTGTATTTGCTGCCGATATGCTTAACGCCATCATGAAAGAATATGTACGTTACGATCTGATACAAAGGCAACGCTCAGCCAAACAAACTGTTCAATTTATCGATACACAGTTAGGCTTTATCAATACGGAAGCTGGAAAATCGGGCAATACACTAGCAGATTATAAGACCAAAAATAAAATTGTCGATCTCGGATCTGCCACCTCCACCACCATTGGTAAATTATCAGATTTTGAGAAACAGAAAACGGAACTCAATATTAAACAACTCGCAATTAAGCAACTGGAAGACCAGGTAAACAACAACCGATCGAAGGTTGAAATCGGCATGGATATAGAAGGTGACTTAAACAGCGGGCTCGGAACTTTAGTTACCCAATTGAATGCTTTATTGGCCAATCGTGAAATTAAGCTAAACCAGTTTAATTCAGATTCGCAGCCGGTAAAACAGATAGACCAGCAGATTGCCAATGTAAAAGCAAGCATCAGAAGCAGTGTACAGTCTATGCGCAAAAATAACGAGCAAACTATCCGTTATATCGATAATCAGATTTCGGGTGTTAATCAGAATATAAGTGCGATTCCGGCCAAAGAGCAAAATTTTGTAAAACTCAGTACGAATTTTGAAGTGAATAATAAAGTGCGGTCCTATTTGTCGGAAAAGAAGTTAGAAGCCGAAATGAATGCCGCCGCTACCGTATCTGGGGCAGCCATTGTAAACTTAGCTTATCCTTCCTTTTATTCCATCACAGCAAACTCAAATAAAGTGTACACTTTTGCCATTCTTTTTGGTTTAGGTGCCGGCATGGGGCTGATCCTGCTGGTCCGTTTTTTAAATCCATACATCTACGATAAGGAAACTGTTGAAGGTTTAACCCACACGCCAATTATTGGCGTAATCCGCAAGTTTCCTGATTATATTGATCAGGATAACCGTCAGGCCCTATCCATTGCTAAACCTAAATCAGTTTTTGCTGAGTCGGTTAGGTCGGTACGTACCAATTTAAGCTTTTTGGCCAGTCATAAAAAAAGTAAGGTAATCTGTATTACTTCAGAAATATCCGGTGAAGGAAAATCATTTGTTACGGTAAACCTGGCCGGTACGCTTGCTTTAATTGAGAAAAAAGTAATTTTAATAGCAGCCGATTTACGCAAATCTAGGCTGCACAAAGTTTTTGGAAGCGACAACCGCAGAGGGCTGAGTTCTGTGTTATCGGGCCAGCATAATTTGGAGGATGTGCTGATACATGATGAAGTGCACCATATCGATTTTATCCCATCCGGGCCTGTTCCCCCCAATCCTTCTGAGCTTTTGCATACAGCTGCAATGCGCGATTTATTAAAATCGCTAGAAAAAGAATATGATTATGTTCTCGTGGATACTGCGCCCGTTGGCCTGGTTTCGGATGCCATACCATTAATAAGAAACTCGGATGTAAATTTATTCGTAATCCGTTCTGGTGTATCGCAAACACGCGCTGCAGCTATTCCAGAAAGATTATCTAGGGAATATGGATTGAGCAATATGGCCATAGTATTAAACGCATTTGGCGATGATGCCCTTTATTCTAATTATTACACTACTGATTATAGCCGTGGTGGAGGCAATAGCACCTATTATTATTCAGATTATTCGGGATACTCTGGCTCTGGTTATTATGAAGACGAGAACAGGAAATGGTGGATGTTCTGGAAGAAAAAGTAAGATTAATTGGTTAACTGCTTAATCGGTTAATTGATGAGATCCAAATAGAGTTTAATCGTTGATGAAGGTTGACTAATGATTGATCAAAATTACAGGTGGTACCCGGTTTATACGCGCTCGAGAGCTGAGAAAAAAGCACATGAGGAGTTAACCAGAAAGGGCATTACTTCTTATCTCCCTCTAAAAAAGACGGTTAAACAATGGAGCGACCGTAAAAAAATAGTTGAAGAGGCTTTGATTAAGTCGTACCTGTTTGTGTATATTTCGGCCAAAGAATATGCTGAAGTTTTGATGACCAATGGCATTGCCAGGTTTATTTATTTCTCCAGCCAAATAGCGTCTATACCCGAACAACAAATTGGAGATCTTAAACTTCTGCTCGCTACTGATGCAGATCTTGAGGTTTTTGAATACGACATCAAACCTGGTGAACGTGTGGTGATTAAGGCAGGTCCATTTAAAGGAATCCTGGCCGAACTGGTATCGATAAAAAATAAACAACGTATTGTTTTGCGTTTACAAAATATGGGCTATGCAATTGAAATTAATACCTCTCTTGCATTTGTAGAACCACTTTGAGAAACGGAAAATTTAAAATGGATAATGTGGGATGGATGATGTGCGCTAAAAAATAAACAACAGAGCACACATTCATTTTTTAATGAAAATCAAAAAATTAATCAGTTCATTTTAAAAAATAAAATGTGACTGAGGGGGCGAAGCTGTGCCAGGGCGAGATGGAAAATGGTTGAAGGAAGAAGGAAATAGTTACAAAATGTGTAGGATTGCAGGCATAATCGACCGAAATAGACCAATTGATCAAGTTGGACAGGATGTTAAACGAATGTGTACCACAATGGCACACGGCGGACCTGACGATGAAGGTTTTTATGCAAATGAAGGGGATGGAATAGTGATGGGCCACAGGCGCTTGGCATTAATTGATCTTTCAGCCAATGGCCATCAACCCATGTACATCCAAAGTGGCAAACTGGTTATTAGTTTCAATGGCGAAATCTATAATTATCTGTTGTTAAAAAAGGAACTTCAGGATTTGGGTTTTAAATTTAAAACCGAAAGCGATACCGAAGTTATTTTGGCCAGTTATGCAGCTTGGGGTGTTGAAAGTTTCGACAAACTTAAAGGGATGTTCGCTTTTTGCTTATATGATGCTGAATTGCAATGTAGCTTTTTGGTGCGCGATCCTTCGGGCATAAAACCCTTGTATTTTAATGCTACTGAAAAACACCTGGTTTTTTCGTCGGAAGTTAAAGCCTTTGCTGAAACAGATTACGAATACACAGAACATCCGGATTGGAAAATCTTATTCCTGGCGTTCGGACATATTCCTGAGCCTTACACAACACTGAACGAAGTGATTATGCTGGCAAAAGGGCACTATTTAATCTGGAAACATCAGTTACGTTCTTTCGAAATTAAAAATTATGTACAGGAACACGCCGTTGAGCAGATCGAAAACCATCAAGAGGCGAAAATTGCCGTACAACAAGGCTTATACGAATCGGTAAAAAGACATCTTTTAGCTGATGCCAAAATTGGCGTTTTTTTAAGCGGTGGCATTGATAGCAGTATTTTGAGCCTAGTGGCTGATCAAATTCTGTCTGAGGGAATTGAAAACCAATCTACACTGAACACTGTATCGATCAATTTTGAAGAAGCTGCATTTTCTGAGCAGGTTTTTCAGGATACCGTAGTGCAACAGCTTCATGGAAATCATTCGTCATATACCATTACTCCTACCCTTTTCGCACAACTTTTTCCCGCGGCCTTAAAAGCAATGGATCAACCCACGGCCGATGGCATTAATTCGTGGTTTGTTAACTATTTTGCTAAAGAAAATGGTTTAAAAGCTGTTCTTTCGGGCATTGGCGCCGATGAGTTATTTGGAGGTTATCCTTCTTTTAAACGGATGGGTTGGGTTAGGCAATTGAGGAAATTGCCTCAGTTCATTCTTCGAAAAAGCTTGAAATTTAAAAAAGCTTCATTAAAACGGGCTTATTATTTAAGTTATCAAAACACCGTTGGCGATTATCTTTTTTTAAGGGGTATATTCACTCCCGACGAAATTGCTCAGTTGCTATCATGCTCAATCGAACAGGTTGATCATCTACTACAACATGCAAACATTAATCAGGTTCCAGAGCACTTAAAAAATAGCGAAAGGGCAAGCTGGTTAGAATGTAATTTATACATGCAAAATCAACTGCTTAAAGATACCGATACCATGAGTATGCAACATGGCGTGGAAGTGAGGGTACCTTTTTTAGATCAGGATTTGCATGCAACAATATCTGCAACTAGCACTGCGTCAAAATTTGAAGGCGATCGGCCAAAATCACTTTTGATCGAAGCTTTTTCAACGCTGCTACCTAAATCAATCTGGGACCGCAAAAAAATGGGTTTTACCTTCCCCTTTCAGCACTGGTTGAGGAAAAATGAATACTTTTTTGACTCAATAAAAACAGGTGACAATAGATTTGCTTCGACCATGGTTAATGATTTTAAACATGGAGATCTACATTGGAGCAAGGCAATGGCGCTTTATCAGGTGTTCAAGAGGGTTTAGGGTTTAGGGTTTAGGAAAAACAAATTGAAAAGCAAAAAAATTCTATTTCTTACCTTGCATACTTTCAGTTTAACTGGAGGAATAGAAAAGGTGAGCAAAACTTTTGCAAAAACGCTTGATGACTTAAATACGAAATCCCAATTTGGCTCATATCGGGTATTGTCTATGTATGACGATCAACCAGATTCTGCTTATTTATCGCCAAGTTCATTTAAAGGATATAAGGGCAATAGAACAGCCTTTGGTTTAGCAGCCATCACACAAGGCTTAAAAGCAGATGTGATTATTTTAAGTCACGTGCATTTGTTACTTTTTGCGCGGATCATCAAAATGTTAAAACCAAATGTGCGTGTTGTACTTTTTGCACATGGTATAGAAATTTGGAATTCATTAGCCCGCTGGAAAAAGCAGCTATTAAGCAAAATACAGATATGGGCGGTAAGCCGATATACAGCCGGGCAAATTACACAGCAGCATGGAATAGCAGGCAGCCAGATCAAAGTACAGAACAACTGTTTAGACCCCTATTTTACGTTGAATGAGTCCCCTATAAAAACAGAACCATTACTTAAAAGGTATGGGATTAATAGCAACCAAAAAGTATTGTTAACCATCTGCCGCATTTCTTCATCAGAACAATATAAAGGTTATGATCTTGTTATTGAAAGCTTAAAGCGGGTTATTCAGGTTTATCCAGATCTGGTTTACCTCTTGGTAGGCAAAGCAGATACAGCAGAATTAGAACGAATTAACAAACTCATTGTTCAATCCCAACTCCAAGAAAACGTAATACTTACAGGCTTCGTTGCAGAAAATGAACTCCATTTGCACTATCAACTGGCAGATGTGTTTGTGATGCCGAGTAAATCAGAAGGTTTCGGACTTGTTTTTATCGAAGCCGCCGCCTATGGCTGTACTGTAATTGGCGGTAATGCTGATGGCAGCACTGATGCCTTAGCCAACGGCGAGCTGGGCATTCTAGTAGATCCGAATAATACAACAGAAATTGGCGAAGCAATAATTGCGGCTTTGAAAACAGAAAAACAGAACGCTAATTCAATTCAGAAAATGTGTTTTGAGAAATTTGGATACGATGCTTATCAAGAAAAAGTATCGAACTTGTTATTTAATGATGAGCCAATGAGCGTAAACAACCATGCATAACGAAGAGCACACCTGGACCATTGAGGCCAAAACTTCTTTATTCGATCTAAAGCTAAACGAAGTTTGGGCCTACCGCGATCTCCTTTGGCTTTTGGTACGCCGGGATTTTGTTTCTTTTTATAAACAGACCATTCTTGGGCCTTTATGGTTTTTTATCCAGCCTTTATTTACCACGATCATCTTCACCTTTATTTTTGGCAACCTTGCGGGGATCTCTACTGACGGATTGCCAAAACCATTGTTTTATATGGCCGGCATTACGGCTTGGAATTATTTTGCTGATTGTTTAACCAAAACATCAACCGTTTTTAGGGATAACGCAGGCATTTTCGGGAAAGTTTATTTTCCTCGATTAATTATGCCGCTCAGTATTGTGGTAAGTAATTTGGTGCGTTTCGGCGTTCAGATGATCCTTTTTCTCATCATGTTCCTTTATTATTATTTATCTGGAGCAACTTTCCAACCTTCATGGGCCATTGCACTCATGCCAATTGTGGTAATTCTAATGGCACTATTGGGTTTGGGTACCGGAATGATTATTTCGGCCATGACTACAAAATACCGCGATCTTGCTTTTTTAGTGGGATTTGGTGTTCAGTTATTAATGTATGCGACCACCGTCATCTATCCCCTATCTACCGCGTTAGAAAAATATCCAAAATATGCGTGGATCATTGAATATAATCCCATGACGCCTATTATCGAAACCTTCCGCTACGGGTTTTTAGGTGAAGGTAGTTTTACATGGGGCAGTTTAGGTTATGCCACTGGTGTTACTTTAACCTTACTCGTATTCGGCATCGCAATTTTTAATAAGATAGAACGGAATTTTGTGGATACGGTTTAGAGAGTCAGTTGTAGAGTTGTGAAGGCGTGAAGGTGAATAGTTGAAATCATCATTTTTAATTTTAACAAAAAGAAGACCATGTACACTTATCCATTTGAAAAATTAGAGGTTTGGCAACTCGCCAGAAAATTCAGAAAAGAAATTTATCATATTGTTAACAAATTTCCAAAAGACGAACTCTTTGGTCTGACTAGCCAACTTAAACGATCAGCTAGCAGCATTGGAGACAATATTTCTGAGGGATCGGCGAGGCTCTCAGCTAAAGATCGAGCACATTTTCTCGTCATAGCATATTCAAGTGCTATTGAAACAGTGAACCATCTCATAGGATCCTGGGACCTAGCTTACATAAAAGAGGACGAATATTTAATTTTAAGGAATAAACTGGAAGAAATTACGAATAAGATAAATGCACTACATAAAGCTCAATTTAACAGAGCCGCTTAGAACAGCTTACCAAATAACCACCTTACCACCTCATGTCTAATGTCGCTATTAAAGTAGAAAATCTTTCAAAAGCTTATCAGCTAGGACAGATTGGCACCGGTACAATCAGTCGTGATTTAGAGCGTTGGTATGCCCGTATACGCGGTAAGGAAGATCCCTTTCTGCGCATAGGCGAAAGCAATAATCAAAATACAAAAAGCGAGAGTGATATTGTATGGAGTCTAAAAGACATCAATTTCGAAATTGAACAGGGTGATGCAGTTGGTATTATTGGAAGAAATGGTGCAGGTAAAAGCACCTTGCTTAAGATACTGAGTAAAGTTACTGCGCCTACTACTGGTAAAATCAGTGGCAAAGGCAGAATTGCAAGTTTGCTGGAAGTGGGAACGGGCTTTCATCCTGAACTATCAGGCCGCGAAAACATTTTTCTGAACGGTGCTATTTTGGGCATGCGTAAAAAGGAAATTCAACGGAAACTGGAAGAAATAGTAGATTTTGCAGGAATAGAACGCTATCTGGATACACCGGTTAAACGCTATTCATCTGGCATGTATGTACGTTTAGCTTTTGCAGTTGCTGCACATTTGGAATCCGAAATTTTAATAGTTGATGAGGTATTAGCAGTCGGCGATGCAGAATTTCAGAAGAAGTGTTTGGGCAAGATGGGCGAAGTGAGTAAGGGAGAAGGAAGAACGGTATTGTTTGTGAGCCATAATATGGCTAGTGTAAAAGCTTTGTGTAATAGAGGAATTATGCTTCAAACTGGCCATGTTCATTTTGATGGCACTGGTATGAATTGTGTGAATCTTTATCAAGCACAAGGTGAGAAAAAGAATTCTTTTACATGGAATGGATCGAATGAACAAAAAATAGGTAATGATCTCATTTACATTGAAAGCTTTATTGTTGAAGCGCTTACCGGAAATGAACTCAGCATCTCTTCTGGAATGCGCTGCTCTATTAAATTTTACAATCATCAGGATTTTATAAATCTGGATGTCACGTTTGAATTGAATACCATAGATGACATACCCGTATTTCATCAAGGCAAGTTAATTTCAACAAAAAGAGATAGTAAAAAAGGGTTTTACACCATAGAATTTAATATTCCAGAAAACTTATTAAACGCAGGAATTTATTATTTTAACTTAATCTTTGGCCAAGATCAACGCTATGCATTATTTGCATGCACAAATATTGTACAATTTGAATTAGCAAATGAACTAACTGGAAGCAATGCTAGTAGGCTTCCAGGTATATTAAGGCCCTATTTTGATTATAAATTAAGTTTTCAAAATGGTTAAAAGGCCGCATCTTATAAATTTTGGTTCCGTTGGAACTTCGGAAATTGGATTTCTTTCTGTAGCTCAAGAATATGATAAAATACCTTTTCAAATTAAACGTGTATACTGGACTTACTACACGCCGCAAAAAGTAATTCGTGGTGGGCATGCTAACATTGCAAAGGAATTGGTTTTGATTGCTGTCGCTGGCAGCATTAATGTACAAATTGAGACATTGAATGGAAATATTTCAGACTTTAAATTAGATGACCCAACAATAGGTCTTTATATTCCCAAATTATGCTGGCACCTTATGGAATATTCTCATAATGCTGTCCAGTTGGTAATTGCTTCAAATGATTATAGTGAGGCAGATTATATTAGGAATTATAATGAATTTAAAATATATAATAACCTATAATTTTAACATTCTTTAAGGTATGTTTTCATTAAATAAATATGGTATAACGTTAAGGCCTGTAACTGAAAATGATGCTTCATTGATCATTTCAATTAGGACTGACGATAATAAAAGTAGATTTATTTCAAAAACAAGCGAAGATATTGAACTTCAAAAAACTTGGATCACGAAATATAAATTAAGAGAGCAAAAAAAACAGGAGTATTATTTTATTGCCGTTGATGAAAATGGTATTGAATTTGCAACTTACAGAGTTTATGATATTGAAAGCGGCTTACCTGAAATCGGGAGTTGGGTATCATTACCAGGGTATACAAAACCAAAAAACTCCATCAAGGTTGATGTTCTTGTGAAGGAATTTGTTTTTACGGATTTAAATTTCGAAAAACTAAAATTTGAAGTACGTAAAGAAAATCTATCTGTTATTAAATACCATAAACTTTTTTCCCCAACAATATACAAGGAAACAGAAAAAGATATTTACTTCACGCTTGAAAGAGAAATCTTCCTGGATCTCAAATACAAATTATTCAAAGATTTCAAATAGCTTAATACATATAATTTATATTCTCTTTTAATTTGAAAATCCCTTTTTTATCTTTCGATTTCCATAAAAGAATAAAGTCCGAAATCATGAATGCTTTCGAGGAATTTTATGATAGCCAATGGTATATTTTAGGCCAAAGGCTTGAAAATTTTGAAAAATCATATTCCGCATTCAATAATACTAAGCATTGTGTTGGAACAAGCAATGGATTAGATGCACTTTTTTTATGTTTGAAGGCACTAAACATTGGTGAGGGGGATGAAGTTATTGTTCCTAGTAACACATTTATTGCAACTGTATTTGCGATATCTCAAGTTGGCGCCAATCCAATATTTGTTGAACCTGATATAGAAACATACAATATTAACCCTTTAATAATAGAAAATGCTATTAGCAGTAAAACGAAAGCAATAATTCCTGTGCATTTATATGGACAATGCTGTGAAATGGAAGCGATTATGAATATTGCAAAAAAACATAATCTTTTTGTCATCGAAGATAATGCGCAAGCACAGGGGGCAAGTTATAATGGCAAGTTATCCGGGAGTTGGGGGGACATAAATGCAACTAGCTTCTATCCTGGCAAAAACCTTGGAGCACTTGGGGATGCTGGTGCGATAACAACAAATAGTGCTGTTCTTGCCGAAAAAGTTTCTGCATTACGCAATTACGGTTCAAAGATTAAGTACCAACATGAAGTGATCGGTTATAACATGAGACTTGATGAATGTCAGGCTGCATTGCTCAGTGTAAAATTAAAGTATTTAAAAAATTGGACGATTGATAGACAGAAGATAGCAGCAGCATATTCACTGTGTTTAGCCAATATAAACGGCTTAATTCTACCAAAAAACTCTCCGAATTCAACTCATGTTTTTCACCTTTATGTAATCCGGACTACTAAAAGAGATGATTTGCAACGTTATCTAGTAAAACATGGCATAGGCACCTTGATACATTACCCAATTCCGATACACTTACAAGATGCATATAGTCATTTAAACTTAAAAAAGGGCTCTTTACCCATCGCTGAAGAATTAGCAAATACGTCCCTAAGCTTACCAATCTGGCCGGGATTAGATGAAGCATCGGTATCCTATATTATTAGAACCATAAGATTCTTTTTTGATGCCAGGTAAAGTAACAATTGGAATGGCATGCTTCAATCATGAGAGATTTGTATTAGATGCGCTAAATAGTGTCAATGTTCAGAATTACCCAAACATAGAAATCATTATTATTGATGACTGCTCCAATGATAAATCTGTTGAAGTTATAGCTGACTGGGTAAAGAATAAATGTAAATATCCATGTATTTTTATAAGAAATGAAGTTAATCAAGGATTACATTATGTACTCAATAAAATTATTGATTTAGCATCAGGTGAATATCTTTCGTTTCTTGCAACAGATGATATAATATTTCCTGATAAAATTAATTATCAAGTGCAAGTAATGGAAAATCTAGACCAGAGTTTTGCAGCTTGTTATGGAGATACGAGTAGGATTAATGAGTATGGACATGTTATCTCCACGTCAGAATTTGATAAATGGTTTGGGCCGGATTTTATTCCTCCATCTGGAAGAATCCTTAAAGATGTAGTAAGCAACTTCTTGTTTTTTATACAATCAGCCTTATTTAGAAATTCGTGTCTAAATGCAATTAATTTTAAATTCGATAAAAAATATATTTCTGAAGATTGGCATCTTCAAATTAAACTTGCAACTGAATATAATCTATTTGGTTGTAAAAAAGTTTTTTGCCAATACCGAGAGGTTAGTACATCAATTACTAGAACAAATTTTGTACCTAGTAACATTCACAATATAATATATAATCACTTTACTTTGTTGTATGACTTCAGCAAAGATCTTTATGAAGAAGATTTATATTTTGAGAAATTAAAGTCTCTATGTAAGCAAGCCATCCATCATAAAAAATTCTTGCTAAGCAAAATTTTTAAAATGTATTTTTTAATCGTGAAAATATATCCTCACAAGATATTTGAATTGGATTTAATTAAGCTTTTATTAAAAGCTTCCTTTGATAAACTTAATTTGTTTAGCAGGTGATTCCAAAAATTTCAATAATAACGCCATCATTCAATCAGGGTAAATTTATTGAACAAACAATCACTTCCGTGTTGAATCAAAATTATGAAAATTTAGAATACATCATAATTGACGGCGGTAGTACGGATGAGACAATAGACATCATAAAAAAATATGAAAGCAAATTGACTTATTGGATATCCGAACCTGATTTTGGGCAAACACATGCCATTAATAAAGGATTTAAAATTGCAACTGGTGATATAATTAACTGGCTAAATAGTGATGATTATTTGCACCCAAATGCCTTAAAAAACATCAGTAATAGTTTTATGAGGCAAAATGTGTTGGCTATAACAAGTGTTGTAAATAACTTTAATAATAATATTAGCTGGGAAGAAATTACACCTTCTTTTAGTGAGAAGCAAGATTATATAGCCAAAGGCTTTAATAATCAACCTGGAACTTTTTTTAAAAAAGAAATTTGGGATGTTTTCTTCCCATTGCCTAATCAATTGCATTTTACAATGGATCAGTATATTTGGTTTTGTTTTTGGTTAACACAAGATATAAGTTCATTTAAAATAGAAAAGTATACTTCCGTTTACTTTAGAAGACATGAAAATTCTAAAACTAGTAGATCAATCCAAAATAAGCTTTTTAATCATTTAGGGCCAAACTTTTTTGATGAACATAATTTGATATTTTGGAGTTTTTTCAGGAATATCTCAGAAATCGAAGCAAAGGTGTTGGAGCGTTACTTTTCAAAGGATTTCGATTTTAATTCCAAACAGATAAAATTTAACGATAGCATGCAAGTAAAAGAAGTTAACATTCGATCCATGTTTAATCAATATCTTTTTGTCCTGTTAAAAGAGGACTTTAGAACTAGAAATATTCGTCGCTTTAGAAAATCGTTAAATTTCCTAAAAAAAAATGTTGATTCGTCAATTCAACAGGAATTATATAAACTTGAAAAAAGCCAATGGTACCTCTTCCCGTTAAAAGGTTTTGATTATTTAGAATTATTATACAGAAAACTAAAAGCGACAATTAGCGATATACTTTATTTTAAACGTACATGATGCAAATTTTAATTGTAGGTACTGGTTTATCTGGAAGCGTAATTGCTCATCAACTCGCAGTTTGTGATAAATATAAAATAACCATAGTTGATTCAAGGAATCATCTAGCAGGGAATTGTCATACTAACCGTGATGAGCATACTAATGTAATGGAGCATGTTTATGGACCTCATATTTTCAACACAAATAATGAAAAGGTCTGGAACTATATTCAAAAATTTGGAGAGTTTAGACCATACGTTAATCGTGTAAAAGCAGTTACCTCAAAAGGCATATTTACCCTTCCTCTGAACCTACTTACGATTAATCAATTTTTCGGAACACAATTTAATCCTAGAGAAGCGGCTGAGTTTGTTGCAAAGCAAGGAGCATCCTCAATTGTTGATCCTCAAAATTTTGAAGATCAAGCTTTAAAGCTGATGGGCACAGCGCTTTACGAAAATTTCTTTAAAGGTTATACCATGAAACAATGGGGATGTGATCCAAAAGAATTGCCTGCGAGTATTTTGAGTAGATTACCTATTCGGTTTAATTATGATGATAATTATTACAACTCAAAATTTCAGGGTATTCCTGTAGATGGTTATACAGCAATAGTGGAAAAAATGCTTAATCACCCAAACATACATGTAAAATTAGACGTAAAATATACTAGTGATGATAACTTAGCTTTCGATCATATTTTCTATTCGGGCCCGATAGATGCGTATTTCAATTTCAAACTGGGAAGACTTGCTTATCGCACTAGTGTCTTTGAAAAAAAATTATTTAATGGAGAGGATTATCAAGGAAACCCAGTAATCAACTACTGCTCAAAGGAAATTCCGTATACAAGAATCCATGAGCATAAGCATTTCACTCCTTGGGAAAAACATGATAAAAGTATCTATTTTAAAGAGTTTAGTAAAGAAACTACAGCTAACGACATCCCATATTATCCGAAAAGATTGGCAGCAGACAAGGTATTGTTAAAAGCATACAGAAAATTAGCTGAAGACGAAAATAACATCACTTTCATAGGGCGGTTAGGAACATATAGATATATGGACATGCATCATGTAATTGATGAAGCATTGACAATAAGCGAAGACTTTATTAGAACTGAGGATTCAAACCTTTTTTATAAATTCCTCAATAGTGAAGACTAATTAATGGTTAAAGTTCATTGGTTCAGAGATAAGCCAGAAGAGCGAAATGATTGGTTACGCTTTGGATTGATGGAACTCGCACAAAAAAAAGAAATTAGTTACTATGAATGGGATTTAAAAAAAATGACCAAATACGGCTTTTCTAAAGAAATTTTATCTAATCATAGCCTTCGTCACCTTTCATTTCTTGTGGTAGAAGAAGGTACTAGAAAAGTAAAATGTATCATAGACAATGAAGATTCTTTTGTATTATTTTCTGATCTCATCGTATATACCGATGTTTATTTTTGTGCCGGCTATAATAGCGATGTATTTGAAAGAAAATCAACACCAAAATTCTACAAGTGGCAAACTGAAACGGATGTAAAATGGTATGTTGATCTGCTATCTAAAAAGATCCCACTTTTCGAGAGTCATTTTCATAAAGTCAGAAAATTTATTCCAATAGGCCCCAATTTGTGGAAAGAAATTCCTATTAGCAAACTAAAGCGTTTTTATTTAAACAACTTGCATCGCATAAGAAAAGCATTACGGCTATCCAACCAATCCCAAACAGTTTATGAAGGTTTTCGTTCAAGGTATAGTGATTTATTGAAACTAAGGAATGAAAAACTGCGTTTTGACATCACTTTAAGTGATACATCATGGGGTTGGCCAAAACATCGAATTAAATTGCATCAAGAATTAAGGGAGCTTTCAAAAAAAGGATTCAAAATCAACTCTGTATTAAAACTAACAGAGCCATCGGTTTGCGACGACAGCGTTTCAGAAAATTTTGATCAGAAAAACTTTCCGATGAAAATTGGAGAAATTATAGATTATGAAAAAATGCTAGCTTCGTCAAGATTAGGAGTATTTACCTGTGGTTTCCATTGGGGCTGGCGTAATATTTTAACATTATCCCTTTTTATTGGCATCCCCGTAGTTACTGACCGTCTACTTACTGAAGCATACTTTGATTTAAATACTTTCAAATTATGGGAGATAGAAGACGAAAGCTGGGATTTACTTAATGAAACCCTGGTTAAAATTACTCCAGAGGATTGGAAAAATATTAAAACCATCAATCAAACTACTTTTGAGCACTGGTTAAACCCTGAAACAGTTGCAAATTATTTCATCAAAACATCTTTAAATAGTTGAATATAGCGTTTATTTCTTACGAATTTCCACCAGAAACGGGAGGCGGCGGAATTGGGACATATTTAGAACTAGCCATTAAGAAGTTTAATGAGGCTGGGCACTTAGCCGTTGTTTTCTGTGGAACAGGTAAAACAGAAGTTAAAGAAGAACATAAAAATGTAATCAGAATCCCATCCTCTAGCTGGAGCGAATTTGATCAAAATGTTGTTGAAGTTTTCAGGCATTATCACCAACAATATAAATTTAATGTTATAGAAGGAACTGATTTTCAGGGATGTGGATTATCTGTTAAAAAATCATTCCCGCAAATCCCATTAATTGTAAGATTGCATACTCCTCTTTATTTAGTAGATAAAATATCCTATCAACCATTACCGTTAATGGCAAAAATCCGTTTTATCCTAGGATCATTGAGGAGATTTAAAATCCCAAAATTTAGTTCGCCACCAGTTAAGAATAACTATAAAGAAGAATTTGATATCATTGCAGCAGCAGATAGAATAAGTAGCCCTAGTATTTCAATATACGAAAAGCTAAAAACCGTGGGCTTCTCTGTGGCAAACAAAACGGATATTATCCCATTGCCTTTTGATGTAAATCCACAACTGCGATCAATTAAATCTAGAACAACTTTAGAGAAAAAGATTTCTGTTGTTTATCTAGGGCGGCTTGAAAAAAGAAAAGGAGTGATTGATTTAGCAGATGCCATACCCCACGTACTCAAGCAATATCCTAATGTAATTTTCACCTTTGTAGGAGCTCCGTCAACTAGCCCAAAAAATGAAATACTTATGGATGAGTATCTGCAGGAAAAACTTATTAATTTCAAAAAAAATGTCAGGTTCATCGGAAAAGTTCCTCATAGTGATATCATCGATTTTTTACAGATGGGGGATATATTTGTTTTCCCAAGTCACTATGAAAGTTTTGGTATTGCATGTTGTGAGGCAATGGCGGCAGGTAAGGCTATTATTGGCAGTAATGAAGGTGGATTGGCTGAAATCTTAAATTTTGGTGAATGCGGATTATTGATAGCCCCAAAACAGCCACATCAGATTTCTGCTAAAATCAATACTTTAATCAAAAACGACGAATTACGGTTATCGCTGGGTAACCGGGCCAGAAAACGCTTAACGTTAATGTACAATTGCGAACAAATTCTAAAAATGCAATTAGAAAATTACGAATCTGCAATTAACAGTGTAAAAAATGAGCGCTAATCTAATCGCATCAGTTGTAATATGTGCATATAACCCGAAGTTAGACATCTTGCAAAAAGTGCTGGATGCCTTATCTGCACAAACAATCTCACCAAATAACTGGGAATTAATTATTGTCGACAATAATAGCTCAAATCCTATCAAAAATCTAATTGATACTTCATGGCAAAAAAATACTACTTTTGTACTTGAAACACAACTAGGTCTCGTGCATGCCCGGGTTTCTGGTGTATTGGCAAGTAAAAGTGATTTAATAGTTTTTGTAGATGATGACAATATGTTATCTAAAAATTATCTCTCTCTATCACGACAGTATAAAGAGACTTTCCCTCAAATTGGTTGTTTTGGAGGTAGATCATTACCAGAATTTGAAGAAATACCAGCCGACTGGTTTTTTTCATCAGAGATAAATTTGGGATGTCAAGACTTTGGCAGCAGCCAATATATTTCAGAGTATAGTAAATCAAAATATACACTATCTACTTATCCGGACTTTGCTCCAATCGGTACAGGAATGGTGATCACAAAGGGTGCATTTTTAGCATATTATCATGAAGTTAAGAATTCGTTAAGAAGATTAGAATTAGGCAGAAAAGGGAAATCCCTTACCTCTGGTGAAGACAATGATATTATTCTTACCCTTATCAAAAATGGCTATGAAATTGGTTATTTTCCAGATATGGTGGTAACGCACTTTATCCCTAAAAACAGATTAGAACTGCTGTATTTAAAAAGAATGGCTTTTGAAAGCAATAGATCATGGATAAAGGTTCTTGAAATACACAAAATCAACCCATGGAAACGTATCAGTAAAATTGGATTTATATTAAGATTGATACGTACGTATTTTCGTTCAAAACCTTGGATCGACGAAAAACATATGCTGTCGTGGCAATCAAATTTCGGCAAACTGAAAGGTCTAAGTGAAATATGAATTCATCACACAATTACTTAATAGACTTTCTTAGATTCTTCGCCGCTACTTGGGTTGTATTATTCCATTTTAACGAGGTAACTGTTTACCAAAATAACACCTATAGGGAAATTGTTAAATTAGGTCATCTCGGTGTACCGATTTTTTTTGTGATTAGCGGTTATTGCATCATGTTGGCAACAGAACATACCAAAAAACCCATTGATTTTTTAATACGAAGATTTTTCAGAATTTACCCGGCCTTTTGGGCAAGCTTGTTAATTGTAGTGCTCGCAGTTATTCTTAACTATATTTTAGCAGAAGTTAATTCGGTAACAGTATTGCCAAAAAACCTAATAGCTCTAATTGCTACGGTTACGTTATTAACAGACCCTTTCTCGAACATACCGACCATGAATTGGGTATATTGGTCACTTACCTATGAAATTTTCTTTTACATTATAATATTTATATATCTGTTTATTCCAATGAAACTGCGTTTTTTATGGTTATTATTAATTACAGGCTTAAGTATACTTTTGTCCAAACATAATCACTGGCTCTTCTTCTTCACGCAGCATTGGCCCGCATTCCTGTTAGGAATATCTGTTTATAAAATTAATAATGGATTTAGAGCAAAAGGATATCTAAAAGGTTCAATTTTGCTCGTATTTGCTTTAATATGCTTATTCTTTCCCCAAACACCAAAACAATTACCCTATCAAATTACCTGTATATTAACGTCCTTATTAATTTATTTAAATCACTTTTGGCCGTTTAAAGGAAATATAATTAGCCGCCTCGGTGATTATTCTTATTCAATCTATTTAATCCACATACCCGTGGGCGTATATATATTAGGATTTTTAAAGAATTCTTATGGTTATGAAAAAAATCTATTCATGAATATTTTATGGGATTTAATAGCCTATTTAGTTGTATTAATAATGGCCAGATGGATTTTTAACAAAATTGAAAAACCTTATATAACGTATGGAAAAACATTAATAAAAAAATTGTATTGAATCCTTAAATTGAAAGAAAAAAGATTAAAATATTTAGATGCCATGAGGGGCCTAGCAGTACTAATGGTACTAATGGTGCACTCTACCGAACTTAGCGATATTTCTAACTTCAAACCAATGATCAAACACTTTATCGAATCAGGTGTTTTCGGTGTACAGTTATTTTTTATTATCAGTGCATATACGCTATTTTATACTCTTCAGCATAATAGAAAAACTAATATTAACTTCTACCTACGTCGATTTTTTAGGATTGCTCCAGCATATTATGCTGCTGTTGTATGCTATTCATTCTATCATCAATATTGGGGCTTTGGTACTGTGACGAATTTTCTATTTTTACATGGTTTCTCTCCAAAATACATCAATAGCATTGTGCCTGGTGGATGGTCAATTGGTATTGAAATATTTTTTTATCTTTTTGTCCCTTTTTTATTTAAGTACATAACAAATTTACCAAAGGCAATTTATTTTCTTTTTATCACCATCATTATTAAAATCTTGGCTTATTATGTAATTAATCTGCCATTATTTTCAGCTGTGGCTGCAGATGGATCTTTTATGTATTTCTGGTTTCCTAATCAGTTGCCAGTTTTTGCAATTGGTTTGGTATTATACTTTTATTTGAAAGAAACACATAGTGATAATAAAAAATTGATTAGTGCATTTTTAACAATAGCAGCCCTAGTTATATTTTCAATTATGACAGCTCTTCCTATTTTTGAAAATAACCTTATAATTGCAGCTGGATTTGCTATTTTTCTTGCATTTTTAGGCCAAAACAAAACTTACATTTGGTTAGAAAATAGACTTTTATTATTCATTGGGAAAATCAGCTATAGTGCTTATTTGTGGCAATATGCGATGATTTATTTAATAAAAAGAATTGGTATTTATAACTTCTTTTCAATAGATACATCAGGATACGCGTATCTCAACTTTGTTATTAACTACCTTATCTTATTTGCTTTCACAACTTTTACTGCTTACTTATCTTTTCTGATAGTAGAAAAACCTGGGCAAAAAATCGGTGTAAAAATAGTTGAACGTTATTTTTCTCAGTTGCCGAAAACCGCTAATATTTAGCATGCTACAGCATTTAATCAATACCTTATATCGTTATCCAAAATCTAATTGGAAGAACATTCAACGTTTTGGTGGCTTGAATAGCTATTACAAAATGTTAAAAGAAAAAAAAGAAATGATTAAATCAAGTCATTCTCTTCCAAAAATAAGCTCATACCCAAATGGTTTGCCAGTTTATTTTTTAACTGGGAAAGACTATCTCTATCAAACGCTTTTCTGCACAAGGTCTCTTGTTAAAAATTCACACCAGAAATTCCAATTTATCCTTGTTGATGACGGAAGTTTTGATGAAAAGTTAATTGAAAGGGCCAAACAACAAATGCCTGGTGTTGAAATTATCACAAAGAAAATTATTGATCGGAATATCGAAAAAATTCTGCCCGAAAAACATTTCCCGTATTTACATTTAAAAAGAAAAATTTATCCCCATATCAAAAAACTAACGGATATACACACCATAGCAGATAATCCTTACAAGCTAGTTCTTGATTCGGACATGTTATTTTGGAACGAGCCTTTAGAAATCATTAATTGGCTTAAAAGCCCCAATGGATGTATTTATATGCTAGATAGTGAGGAATCATATGGTTATGATAAAAACATAATGGGCCTTTTATGTGGTAAAAAAATTTCGCCACTGGTAAATGTTGGGACGATAGGAATTCAATCATCAACTATATCCTGGCAAGATTTAGAAATGTGGAGCGAGTATTTGGAGAAAAATTATGGAGCTTCCTATTTTCTTGAACAAGCACTTTCAGCAATGGTAATAGGAGAACAACAAAAAATCATCCTCAATAAAAAAGATTATGTTGTGAATCCTTCAAGCATAATTATTCAGGAGACTCCAAATTGCAAACTACATCATTATGTAGATTTATCTAAAAAAATTTATTTTGAGAAAGCTTGGAAAGAAATTTAATATTAATATTTCCAATTCTTTAATTTAATCAACCTAAATGGCACAACCTCCTCTTCCATCCTACAAAGAATATAGAAAAAACTTCATCACAGAAGGTGTGAAGTTCCCGTTAAATATAATAGAACAGCCGTTGGATGGACTATTAGGTCAACTACCTAAAAGTGAAAAATATGGGTGGCCATGGAATATCCAAGTTGATCCAAACAGTTATACAGGTGATAAAAACTGGCCTAAAATCACTGTAGTAAGTCCTTCATATAATCAAGCTCAATTTCTTGAAGAAACTCTTAGAAGTGTACTTCTTCAGAACTATCCAAACTTAGAATATATTGTAATGGATGCCCAAAGTCCAGACGAATCAGTTGGTATATTGAAAAGCTATTCTAAATGGTTAAGTTACTGGGAATCTAAAAAAGATAGAGGACAAAGTCATGCAATAAATAAAGGATTTAGTTTAGCTAGCGGTGAAATATTTTGTTGGCTAAACAGTGATGACATCTTTACACAGGGAGCTTTACAGAAAGTTGCCATTACCTTTTTAAAAAAGAATACTCAATTCGTTTATGGAGATAGCTGGAACCAAAAAGGGGACGAACTTAGTCCATTTATGACTTCTATAATAATGGATCGTTATTTACCTCTTCCTGGTCTTCCACAACCATCCGTTTTTTGGAAAAAAGAAATCCATCGGCCTTTATGGGAAGAACTTAACTGTACTTTAGACTTTGAACTTTGGATGCGCCTAGCTTATGGTGTACGAAAAAAATACATCAATGAATTTCTTTCCATCGCTAAAGTACATCCAGATGCCAAAACATATAATGAAGACCCAAAAGTCAAGGCATTGTGGCAACAAGATCATGATAAACAATGGGCTGTTCATGGTCCTTACAATTATAATCGGCTAGAAAAAGAAAATAAATATTTTCAGTTTCTCCTTAGGAAAATACCTATTTTGAAAAGATTTTTTTGAACATTGAAAAATAAGACAATTTTATCAACCTCTCCATTAGTATCATTATGTATTCCAATGTACAATGCTTCCGCTTATATTGAACAGGCATTATCATCAATTTCAGATCAGGATTATGAGAACTTAGAGATCATTATCGTAGATGATCATTCTACAGATCTGAGTCATGAGATTGTTCTTAAAGCTTCAATTGTTGATCAAAGAATCCACATTTATCAATGTTTAACTAAAGGTGCTGCCGCAGCACGAAACCAGGCTTATAAACAAAGCAAGGGAGAGTACATTATTTTTTTTGATGCTGATGACTGGATACCAAAAAACTTCATTACGACTCAATTAAAAAGTTTAATAGACAAATGTGATGTTGTTGTTGCTAAATGGGGAAGATTTTACGACAATATTAATAACGTTATTATTGATAAAAATCAGATTCAACAGGATCTAACATTTATGGAATGGGTAACGAAGTATTGGATTGACGCGTCACACATGACATGTCCTGGCAGAGTTTTAATTCCCAAAAATCTAGTTGAGAAAGCCGATGGATGGGACGAAAGCCTAAGTTTAAATGATGATTTCACTTTTTATACTAAGGTTTTTTCTTTGACTAATATTATCCGGTTCAATAAAGATAGTTTATTTTATTACCGTTCGGGTAATAATGGATTATCATCTCGAAGAGGAAAAAAAGAATACCAATCATTTTACGATTCCCTTACACAAGGTATTTCAACAGCTAAATTTGTGCTTCCGGAATGCAAACAGAATAATATTTGTTATGCTAATCTTCTACAAAATTTTATTTACGAAGTCTACCCGTTTGAACCTGGACTTTTAAAAAAAGCAAGGCAACAAATTCTTACCTTAGGAGGAACCACATTCAAATTCCCTGCAGGCGGAATGACAGAGATGATGGTAAATATTCTGGGTTGGAAATTAACAAAAAAAATAAAGAACTTATTTAAAGTATGAGAGGCAGATTTAATACAAGTAAAGGTGAGGGTTTAGCGCTTAGAAATTACACCAAACTACCCAAGGCATTGTACTTAGCCATTAAACGCAAATATTTAAAAATATATCCCAGTTTACCCTGGATTCCTTTCTCTGCATCTCAAAGATTAAATGAAGTTATAAGGCCAGACTGGAATATCTTGGAAATTGGCGCGGGAATGTCGACAATTTGGCTGGCACAAAGGTGTAACACTTTAGTCAGTTTTGAAGCGGATCTTGATTGGTTCAATAATCTTAAAAATCAAATAGGCCAAAAAGCTATTAACAATATCGACTTGAGATATGAATGGAAAGCAGAAAAAATGTCAAATTTTGATGAATTTCCAGATAACTACTTTAATTTAATCTATATTGATGGCGGACCTCGCGAACTCTGCTGTGTTAATGCGATATCAAAGATAAAGCAAGGTGGATATATTTATTTAGATAATTCTGATAACACAGAATTATCTGGGAATGGAAAATTATTGCTTGAGCAAGCCGTAAATAATGATTCACATTTAATTGAGACCCACATTGATTTTGTACCTGGAAACTTTATGATAAACGAAGGAACTTTGGTTAAAATTGTATGAAAATAGCTTTAATCGCTGATCCTGAACTGCCAGTTCCACCACTACTTTATGGTGGCATAGAGCGAATCATTGCTATGTTAGTAGAGAGTTATATAAAATTAGGGCACGAAGTTAGCCTATTTGCACATCAAGATTCGGTAACTTCAGCAAAGTTATTTGCCTATCCAGGGCAAAAGAGCAGAAAAAAAAGTGATGTACTTAAGAACGGCATACTGATTAATACTGAACTTTTCAAAAACAAGTATGATGTAATACATAGTTTTGGTAGGCTAATCTATTTATCTCCGCAATTGCCATTTGGAATACCTAAAATAATGAGTTATCAGCGTGAACCAACAATTTCACAGGTTCGAAAGGTAATGTCAATAGCAAAAAAAAAATCAATGGTATTTACTGGCTGCAGTGGTTACATTAGCAATCAAATATTACCTTATGCACCCTCTTATTGTATTTTTAATGGAGTAAATTTAGATAACTATAAGTTTGAAGAATCCATTCCATTTGATGCCCCTCTTGTATTCTTAGGACGGGTCGAACCAATTAAAGGAGCGCATATTGCTATTTTAGTTGCAAAAGCTACAGGTAAAAAGTTAATTATAGCGGGAAACATACCCTCTGAACACCAATCATATTTTGAAAATGAAATCAGACCACATTTGCATGATCGTATTACCTACATTGGCCCTGTAAATGATGTTGAAAAAAATACCTTTTTAGGTCAGGCCTTAGCATTTTTAATGCCTATTGAATGGGAAGAACCCTTTGGGATTGTAATGGCTGAAGCCTTAGCCTGTGGAACACCGGTTATTGGCTTCAACCGGGGCTCGGTACCAGAAGTAATCAACAATGGCAAAAATGGATTCAGGTGTGATAATGTTCAGGAAATGATAGCATCTGTATCCAAAATTCAAGAGATTAGTAGATATGACGTTAGAAAAGATGCAGAAAGCAGATTTTCTTCAGAAATTATTGTTCAGCAATATTTGAACCTGTATATCAGTCTAATCAATAAAAATATTAAAAGTGAGTAAAAATAAGGTAACAGTAACTTGTGGCACCAAATTTCATTCAGATTACACAGCTTTTCAATTGCAGCAGCACGATTTACTTGAAAAAGTAATTACATCTCATCCCAGTAAAAAATTCCTTAACCGTGTACCCATTCAAAGAAAGCTCACCAAATTCCTTGCTCCAATTTTTGTACCGGCATATTTACTTTCCAGAATTTTTTCGGGTTCTAATTTTTTTGTCAAATGGTTAGATAATAATATGCCAATCTTATTTGATTTACTTGCAGCGAAAAATGTTAAAAAAAGCAAAATTATTTTAGCTTATGCGTGGTCGGCCCTTGAATCGATAAAAACAGTCAAAAAAAGCGGTGGGATCGCGCTAGTAGAAGAATGTGGTTCATGCAATAAACATCAGAATGAAATATTGGAAGAAGAATACCATAAATTGGGTTTAATCTTTAAGAATCCTACTCCAAACTTTATTATTAAAAGGCAGCTTATTGAAGCAGAATTGGCTGATTATCTTCTTTGTCCGTCTAATCATGTTATTGGATCATTTGTTAAAAACGGAATCGATCGTTCCAAATGTATTCTTATTCCTTATGGAGTTAATAAAGGCATTTTCAAAGCCTATCAGCAACATAAACCTAGTTTTATTGTAATCTGTGTTGGAACAGTGGGTGTAAGAAAAGGTCAGAATTATTTGTTTGAAGCATTGCAGCAGTTATCACAAAGAATATCAGTTGAATGTATACTTGTAGGGAGAGTGGAAGACCAGTTCACACCATATTACAACAAATATAAGCACCTATTTAAGCACTACGATTATATCCCACATCAAGAATTGGTAGATTATTACAATAAAGCATCTGTATTTGTACTTCCCAGCTTAGATGAGGGCTTAGCTTTAGTGCAACTTGAGGCAATGGCATGCGGTTTACCTGTTATTAGTACACTGAATGCGGGTGCGGATGCTATAATAGATGATGGAATAGAAGGTTATATTGTACCTATTAAAGATGCCACTGCTATAGCTAATAGTATAGAAATGGTATATAACGATCGAATATTATTAAAGAAAATGTCTGAAAATGCCATATGCAAATCAGAAAAATTTAACTGGGATAATTACGGAGAAAAATTAACCCAGTTTATCAATTCGCTATAAACATAGAAAAAAAAGATATTCTACTTTATCAAATTAGCAATTAATTATTTAAAAAATAGTAATTGTCCTTTCAACTATAGTAAAATCATGTAATAATAAACAGAAAATATCTTGTTATAACATTATTAAGGTGCAACCAATGTAAACTTATGTTTAGGCATCCTCTAGACAATACTTAACAAAACTTGAAATTATACAATAGCAGTTATCAACAAATTACTTCAACACCACTTAATTTCGAAACCCATGAAAGCTGGGGTCAAAAATCACAGGTATCTTATCTTAATGGGGGGGATAAATTATTATGCATGGTAAAAAAAACAACATTAAAATCTGCCTAATTACCCCAGGCCATATTGCTACAAACCCAAGGTTAATAAAAGAAGCTGATTCCTTATTAGCTGCAGGTTTTGATGTACATATCATTTTTACTCAGTACATGCAATATCTTTTGAAAGATGATGAGCTGTTACTTTCGAAGTATCCCAACTTAACCTATGATGTGTTAGATTGGGTAAAAAAAAATAATAGGTACAGAATTTTGGGTGGAATTGTTCAAAGGTGTTGTAAGGGCCTATCTAAGTTTTTCAGGACTAACATTTTCCTCCATAAATTTATACTCAACAGACATTATCTATGGCAGTATAAAAAAGCGATAAGTGCAAAAGCCAATTTTTATATTGCCCATAACTCTGGCGCAATAGCAATAGCCTCTGATGCGGCAAAAAAGAACAATGTACGATTCGGTTTTGATGCAGAAGACTTTCACAGGGGGGAAAGTTTAAGCCATACTGAACAAACAAGCTTAATCCATGTAGAAGATCATTACATACCTCTTGCGAATCATTTAACTGCTGCCAGTGATCTCATTGGTGAGGGATATGAAAAAATATATCATAAAAAATTTAGAACCATACTTAATGTTTTTTCAAAACAGAGATTAAATGATAAAAAAAATTCAGAAAATGGCGCACTAAAACTTTTCTGGTTTTCTCAAACCATTGGACCGGAAAGAGGAATAGAAAATACTATTAATGCGTTAAATATTTCTAAGCATGAATTTGAGCTTCATCTCCTTGGCGATGTGACATTATCTTATAAAGAGCATTTATATAATCTCGCTTCCACAAAAAAAAAATATTTATATTTTCATAAGCCAATAGCACCGGATGAAGTGTTTGATATCGCTAAAAAATTTGATATAGGTTTAGCTACTGAAAGTAGCACACCATACAATCGAAACATTTGCCTTACCAACAAAATATTTACATATATACAATGCGGCTTAGCTGTTATAGCAACGAATACGTTTGCACAAGGAAGGCTCATAAAGAAATATCCTGAAATTGGTTTCCTTTTTGATCAAAATGCCCCACACCAGTTAGCAAATCTATTGGACAAGTATAGTGAGGATAGAATACTCTTGAACATACATAAAAAAGCTGCTTACGAGCTAGGGCAAAATGAATTCAATTGGGAAACTGAAAGCAAAAAATTTCTTCAAATTATAGAAAAAACTTTAAACGCTTGAAAAAACTTTTAGTCATATCCCCCTATTTTGCCCCGTCAAACGCTGCAGATATCCATAGAGTGAGGATGAGCTTACCTTTTTATAAAGATTTTGACTGGAAAGCAGAAATTGTGTGTATCGCAGAGAAATATACCGATGCAGTTTTCGATTATTTACTCAATCAATCAATTCCCGAAGACATCAAAGTTCATCGCATTAAGGCCTTGGATAAAAAGTTAACCTATAAATTTGGTTTAGGTAGCATTGCACTACGGTCGCTTTGGCATTATAAACAATATGTTAACAGGCTCTTAAAGCGTGAAAAATTTGATCTTATCTTTTTCTCAACTACGCAATTTCCAGTTTGTATTCTAGGTCCATACTGGAAAAAGAAATTTGGGATTCCTTACATTATTGATATGCAAGACCCTTGGTTTACCAATTACTATGAAGACAAGCCTAAACACAAGAGACCAAAAAAATATTGGTTTTCTTATCGACTCGATAAATATTTTGAACCAATAGCCATGAAAGATGTTAGTGGCTTAATGGCTGTTTCTGATGCCTATCTTGATGATTTAGTAATTAGATACCCACATCTTAAAAATATCCCAAAAGCCACTATAACCTTCGGAGGATTTAGAAAAGACCTAGATATTGCAAGAGATAATACCCAACAACTTAAACTTGCATATGATAATAATAAAGAATTTAAACATATTGTATATGTTGGTAGAGGCGGATTCGATATGCAAAAGGCAGTAAGCCTTTTATTAAAAGCATTTAAAATTTGTTTAAAATCTAATCAAAATAAATTCGGGAAGCTTAGGTTTCATTTTATAGGTACCAGTTATGCGCCATTGGGCAGCGGACAAAAAACACTATATAGCGTAGCCGAAAGACTTGGCGTAGAACAGTATGTGTCAGAACAAACCGACCGTATATCTTTTTATGATAGTTTACACAATTTACAGTCTGCCGATGCCCTTTTTATCCCCGGCCATGAAAAACCAGCTTACACTGCCTCTAAAATATATCCTTACATCATGACTGAGAAACCAATTTTGGCAATTTTTAACATGGAGAGCAGTGCAGCTCAATCTCTAATTGATTGTAAAGCAGGATATGTTGCTAATATTCTAAGCTTTAAAAAGTCGATGGAAATTATCAGCTACTTTTTAACAGGAGTGGTAGAAGAAAATTTGCCGGTATCAGAAACTGACTGGATGGAGTTCGAAAAATACCGGGCTAGAGCAACTACTCAAAAACAATGCGAATTATTTAATAGCAGCCTGTTGAGTCAAGATAAGTGAAAAAACTAGCAATTATTACCTCCCATCCAATACAATACTATGCACCAGTATTTAAGCATATTGCTTTGCAATGCAACTTAATGGTATTTTATACTTTTGGAAATTACAACCAGCAAGAAACTTATGATAAAGGATTTAAGAAAAAAATAAGCTGGGACTTGCCTCTATTGGAAGGTTACAATTACCAATTTGTTGAAAACAATGCTACTAAACCAGGGCACTATTTTAGTGGAATAAGAAACCCGGCATTAATTAATGAGATAAAAAAATTTAAACCTGATGCAGTCTTAATCTATGGCTGGGCTTACGAAAGTCATTTACGGATAATGCGCTATTTCTATAAAAAAATACCCATTTGGTTTAGGGGCGATAGTACCACGCTTGATAAGGAACCCTGGCTGAAGCATTTAACTAAAAAAACTATTTTAACATGGGTATATCGACATGTTACCCTTGCTTTTTTTGTTGGCACACAAAACGAAAAATATTTTAAATCTTATGGTTTAAAAACAGAGCAATTGATATTTGCTCCACATGCCATTGATAATGACAGATTTGGTCAAAGCAGATTATCTGAATCTCTGGCCTTACGTAAAGATTTAGGCCTTTCGAGCCATGATATTTTAATTTTATTTGCGGGGAAATTTGAAGAAAAGAAAGATCCATTAATCTTATTAAATGCTTTTATTGAGTTGGATCAATCTAATGTGCACCTACTTTTTGTAGGGAATGGGGCGTTAGAAGAAAAACTTAAAAGGACGGCCTTTCGACAGGCTCAGGATGACAATGGCAATAAAAGGGTTCATTTTATGGATTTTCAGAACCAAAGCAAAATGCCTGTAATTTATCAAGCTTGTAACTTGCTCTGTTTACCTTCAAAAGGACCTGGCGAAACTTGGGGTTTGGCAGTAAATGAAGCAATGGCCGCTGGCAAAGCCGTGCTGGTTTCTGATAAAGTTGGCTGTGCCCAGAATGTAGTTTATGATGGTAAAAATGGTTATATATTTCAGGCTTCAGATCATCAATCACTTAAAGAAAAGCTAATGTTAATTCTAGATCATGACTTAGATAAATTAGGAGGGCAATCTAAAGAAATTATCAAAGAATGGAATTTTTCGAATCAGGTTAATGCAATTATCGATGCCCTTGAAAGAAAATAGAATAAAAATTATCGACAGCTTAAGAGGTATAGCAGCATTGATTGTTGTATTTCATCACTTCATGGTATTTAATTCGAATGAGATACAGCCCATTGTGAATTATAACCTGTGGAGTTTACTTTTATTCCTCTCAGATCTCAATATTGAAGCGGTGTTATTTTTCTTTATCATATCTGGTTTTTGTATTGGCCTTTCCTTAAAGGGAACGCTTCCAATTAAAAGAAGCAGTTTAAATAATTACCTTATTAAAAGGTTTAAAAGAATTCTACCTATTTATTTTATTTCATTAATGATTGCTTTTTTAAGTGGTTTAGTCATGAATAAACTAAGTTGGGATAATTCATTTAGCTTTATCAATTTGGCTGGTAATCTTCTTTTTTTACAGACTCCCATTTCAGTAGCACATTGGTTTAGCCCTTATGGTGATAATGGCCCATTATGGTCATTAAGTTATGAAATGTTTTTCTATCTGTTTTTCCCATTATTTTCATTTTTTTTTATTAAGAGTGCTATTAAAAACTTGTATTTGATAACAAGCTTACTATCCATTATAACTATAGTTTGCTTGACATTTAATCACTATTTATCTTTTTTACCGTGGTTTAGCTTCTTGAGCCTTTTTATCATATGGTATTTTGGTTACATATTATGTCAATATTATACTTTAAACAAAAGGAACCACACTTTTTTCGCACTGGTTTTCACAATTTCAACGGTCAACTGTTTTTATAAATCGCTGATACTTTCAGATTCTTTGTATTTAGTATTTAAGGGATTGATAATGGCCAGTATGTTCTATTTTTTTATATGTATTTATCAAATGAAACGTTTTGGCGTTTTGAAAAAGGTTGAACAGATAATTAATTTCTTATTTTACAAAATAGGAAAAGGAAGTTATATGTTATATGTATCCCACTACATTACCCTAATATTATGTAATTTTTATCATTTAAACATTTATAAGACTACTGTAGCGCTTTTCTTCAATATTCTTATCAGTATTAAATTAGAAGCGCTAATACATCAATTTATTTATAGAACAAAATCCGCCCATTAATTGGAAAAATTCAAATCAATAAGTCCGATTGGCAAAATTTCTTATTTTCTGTTATTGATTTATGCTGCAACCAGTCAGAATCCTCTATTAACCATTATTGCTGTATCTTTACCCTTTCTTTTATTATCAATTTTATGGAAAAAAGATGAATCTCCATTCTTATTTATTGGATTAATGTTACAATGGCTTTCTATCAATATTAAAGTATTTTATGCAAATTTTATAAGTGCAGATTTTTCAAGCACTTTTGAAAACTATAAAAACATTGAGCAGGCATTCTATTATAGTAATATTGGTTTGATTGCATTAGCTGGAGGAATATTTTTTATTATTAGAAGGTATAGTCTTCGTAAATCTAATTATTTTGAACTTGCACTAAAATATAGTTCCAGAAAAATTGTTCCAATCTATATTATAGTTGCTTTATTATATCCTTTTATTTTTGATTATTCATTCAATTTTGGAGGATTACAACAGCCAATCTCTAAAATGGCAGATTTTAAGTGGATGGTTTTTTTCATCTTTATGTTGAGCTGTTTGTATACTAAGCAGTTTAAACTTTTTGCAATAGTTGCAATAGCAGAAATAATCATGAGTTTAACGGGTTTTTTCTCTGGCTTTAAAGATTATTTTCTGGTAATTTTTGGTGGAGTAGCCATTATTTATGCTAAAGATTTGAATTTTAAACGGGTTATACCCCTGGTATGTATGGTTTTTGGTTTTGCATGGATGATGATAATGTGGCAATACGTTAAGCCAGAATACCGAAGTTTTTTAAATCGGGGAGAAAATACTCAAAATAGCATCAGAGGCACTCAAGAGTCGTTAGAGAAATTAGGGCAACTTGTTCAAAATGTGAATAGTGAGGATTTGAATGAGGGTTTTAAGCAAACAGTTGAGCGACTATCTTATATTGATTTCTTTTCGGCCACTATTGACTATGTGCCACGTGTAATCCCTCATACGCATGGGAGGTTATGGGGTGACGCAATAGGAAGGGTTTTACAGCCCAGGCTTTTTTTCCCAAACAAACAAATTATTGATGATTCGGAAACTACAAGGAAATATTCTGGTATGCAGGTAGCTGGTGCAGAATCTGCTACATCTATCAGCTTAGGCTACATGGCCGAAAACTATATCGATTTTGGTATGCCTGGCATGTTCATCAGTTTATTTGGCTATGGTTTATTAATCGGTTTGGTTTATAAATATGTAATGACCAGCAGTCCTGATAAATTAATCGGTACGGCGATGATTATACCTTTATTTATCTTAATTTATTTATTCGAGTCGGCATTGAATAAACTAATAGGTGGGTTAATAATGTACCTGCTTATTTATGAACTTATTCGTCGCTTTGCGCTTAAAAGATTTTTACAGCAGATTAAAATTTAAGTGAAAATTATCCAGATCACCGCCTCTTACAAACCGGCCTATATTTACGGTGGCCCAATACAAAGTGTGGCGAAACTGTGCGAGGCAATTAACGATAAGCGGGTGGCGGCCGACTCCTTTGACCTCAAGGTGCTTACCACCACCGCAAATGGGACTAAAGAACTGGATATAACAACAGATCAACCCATTTTAGTTGATGGTGTAAATGTTACTTACTTTAAAAGGCTAACTAAAGATCATAGCCATTTTTCGCCCGGGCTTTTGTTGAAACTGAAAAGAACGCTCCGAACGCCAGACGCCAAACACATCATTCACATCCATGCCTGGTGGAACCTGGTTTCGGTTTTAAGCTGTTGGATGGCCAAGTGGTATAAAATACCAGTTTTACTTTCGCCAAGAGGCATGCTCACCTCTTATACACAAAACAACCGCAATTCCTTTTCTAAAAAAATGCTACATCGCCTCATTGGGAAAAAGCTCTTGCAATATTGTGACATCCATGCCACCAGCGAGCAAGAAAAACGAGATATATTAAAACTTATCAAGCCCAAAAGCATTACCGTAATTCCGAATTTAGTGAATGTTGGGCATAGCGCATGGCACATAGCGGAAGAACAAAGTTTGGTCTTCAAACTTATTTTCCTTTCTCGTATTGAAGAAAAAAAAGGGCTTGAACTCTTGTTCGAAGCTTTATCATTGCTCGATTTAAATTGGGAGTTAACCATTGCCGGTTCGGGTAAAGATGAATATATATCGAATTTAAAGCTGAAAGCCGAAAGGTTAAGTATCGACAAAAATATCCATTGGGTTGGGCAGGTTACCGATGAAAAAAAATACGAATTAATGGCTAAACATGATATACTGGTACTCACTTCTTTTAACGAAAATTTTGCCAACGTGGTGATCGAAAGTTTAAGTGTTGGTACACCTGTTTTGGTTTCCGACCAAGTAGGACTATCTGATTATGTATTGGAGCAGCAATTGGGTTGGGTATGCCAATTGGAAACCAATCATATAAAAAAAATGATTTTAAATGCTTTTCATAACCAAGATGTAAGAGAAAACATCAGGCAAGCCGCACCACAAATCATCAGAAGAGATTTTAACGATCAAACTTTGGCTACAAGATATCTGGAGCTCTATAAAAAATTGGCCCAATGAACGGCGAATTCAGCTTTATCATCTTAACCTTTAACGAGGAAGTCCATTTGCCACGTTTATTGGAATCTATTAAGGATTTGCAAGCTCAGATTTTTATTCTGGATAGTGGAAGTACCGACGAAACTTTAAAAATTGCTACAACATATGGTGCTGAAGTAAAAGATAACCCTTTCATTAACCATCCCAAACAGTGGGATTTTGCCCTGAAAAACTTCGATATTCAGACCCCCTGGACAATCGGATTGGATGCTGACCAGATTGTAACGCCAGAGCTTTTTGATCAACTCCAAAAATTTAAGGATGTTGACTTTGAAGGTATAAACGGCATTTATTTTAACCGTAAAAACTATTTTCAGGGGAATTGGATCCGTTATGGCGGCTACTACCCTATTTACCTATTAAAAATGTTCCGAACAGGAATCGGTTATTCAGATTTAAACGAAAATATGGACCATCGTTTTATTGCTCCGGGTAAAACTTTGATATGGAAAAAAGGGCATTTGTTAGAAGAAAACCTTAAGGAAAACGACATCGATTTCTGGTTTAAAAAACATGAAAAATATAGCGAACTGGTTGCCCAGGAAGAGGTAGAAAGGATGCAGAAACTTCGTACCCAAACCTTAAAACCAAGCCTTTGGGGCAGCCCCGATGAAAAAAAAGCATGGCTCAAAAAACTCTGGTGGAAACTTCCCTTAGGTTTGAGGCCCTACCTGTATTACGGCTTCAGAATGTTTTTCCAATTGGGAATTCTGGACGGTAAAACTGCCAGAAAATTCCACTATTTGCAAGGATTATGGTTTAGAAAACTTGTAGATCAGAAAATCGTAGCTTTGAAAAAGCAGATCCGTTAAGCTGCATCAAACAGCATCTTATTTTAGGCCGAAAAACTCTATCTTTAACCATTCCGAAAATATATGAACGAAATCCAGATTAAACAAGCCAAGAAACAAGCAGATAAAAAAGCGATCAAATTTGTTGTTGCACTTTTTTTACTATATGTTTTATTTAGCCAGGGCAATTTGTTTTTGAACAGCGTAATGACACCTGGCGCAAGGTTCTATAATGCTTACATTTCCGATCACTTCGACTATATCCAGGGACTAAAAACTTCATTGATTGTTCCTGCAGTATGGCTTATTAAATCTTTTGGGTTTTACGCCATCTACAATGCGTCTGACGTAATGGTGGTGGCAGGCCCATACTTAAGGATTAATTACTCTTGCCTGGGCTTGGGTGTAATGAGTTTCTTAGCGGCTTTTGTGCTCGCCTTTCCTGCTCCATGGAAGTCTACTTTTAAGATGCTGGCCATCGGGACTGTTACCATCTATGTTTTAAATGTATGCCGCATTGCCGGCCTGGGTATTCTGCTTGGTTTCTTCGAATCGCAACGCCAAAATTTCACCTACCATCACGAAGTATTCAATGTTATTGTATACATCTGCATTTTTATAATGTTATATAGGTGGATTAAGAAAAATACCAAAGCAAGCACCAAAATAAAAGTGGAAGATACCAATCAAACAAAGCAAGATTAACCTAAATTGAATAAAACACAGCTCAATAAAAACTTCAATACGGGCGATTTTAGAATCGGAGCCTCCATTTTAAAGCAGTTTTTATGGTATTTCACAGATGTATTTTTCTTTAAAAGCCGGATCATTCCTATCAGCTCGATACTTGTATCCATTTTAAGGCTTTTTGGTGCTAGAATCGGTAAAGAAGTACGAGTTAAACCAGGTATCCATATAAAATACCCATGGAAACTTGTTATTGGAGATAACGCCTGGCTGGCCGATTGTTATATCGAAAATTTAGACATGGTGAACATTGGCGAACACTGTTGTATCTCCCAGCAGGCCGTAATCATCACCGGGAACCACAATTATCAAAAAGCAAGCTTCGATCTGATTACGGCACCCATTACAATCGAAGAGGGTGCGTGGATTGGGGCAGCTGCTAAAGTTGGTCCGGGTGTAAGGGTTTACAGCCATGCTATATTGACCATGGGCAGCGTAGCAACGAAAACACTGGATGCTTACGGAATTTATCAAGGCAACCCGGCCGTAAAAATTAAAGAGCGAAAAATTCTTTAACCAATGACCATTCCAATTATCATGCTCCACCATATTTTGGATAGTCCGGCTCCAGGAATAAAGGATTGGAGCATTAGCACACAAAAATTCAGCCTTTTGCTCGATATTATTGAACAGAAAGAATTTACGACCACAACCTTTGAACAAATAAAAAAAAGCACCATTTCTCCACATAGAAAACTGATTATCCTAAGTTTTGACGATTGCCCCAACAGTCTTTTTGATTTCGCTATACCAGAGTTAGTGAAACGCAAGATGAAAGCTGTCTTTTCCATCCCTACTGCGCAAATAGGAGGTTTTAACAACTGGGACGTGGCGGAACAAGGCTTTGCACAGATGTCTTTAATGAGTGCTGAACAGTTGCAATACCTAAGCAAAGTGGGTATGGAAATCGCAAGCCATGGCCAGCATCATTTAAGAGCAAGCGACATTAGTGAAGAAAAACTTATGGAAGAGATTTCTGAATCTAAACAATTTCTTGAAGCGCTACTCCATAAACAAATTTACACCTTTACCTACCCTTACGGAGAAGTTCCGAAAAATTACCAGCAACTTTTAAAGCAAGCCGGCTACGAATATGGCCTATCTATTTATCAACCCAAGCAAAACAATTTTGCCCTGCGCAGGATAGGTATACACCAATCGGATACTCATAAATCTATTTCATTCAAATTGGGCCAAACCTATCAGCTAATGCGTGTTTTTTTGGACCCTCTCCTCTTGCTTCGCAAGTTACTTAAGGCTTAAAAAGACCTACCTTCCATTTCTGTTCATTGCCATTGCTCACCTCTTTTATCACAGGGAAATTGAAACGTTTTTCAAGTTTTTCCCAGATTTTATCATGGCCCGTGTAATCGCACATCGAGATGATAAAATACCCTCCTTTATTAAGATTCTGATCAATACATTTTTGAATCGTAGTTAATGGCCTGTTGAAATAATACAGGGTTTCGTTGAAGATAATAGTATCGAACTTTCCTTTCAAACTTTGGTAATCGAAATCTAACTGCTCAAAACTAACATCCGGGAACGAAGTTTTTGCGTTTTCTACCGCATTGGCAGAAATATCAATCCCAAGGTAACTTAATGGTGTTATTTCTTTTTTAAGGTAATGATAAAGCACTCCTTGGCCGCAGCCTACATCTAAAACCTTACCCTGACCATTCATTTCAAATAAATCCACAATCGTCAGATAGTGGTCTTTCTCTGCTTCGTTATAGAGGTAATCCCAATCTTTTCCGCTAAACTGTTTTTCCCAGATACCTTTTGACACCCTATTTCCAAAACCAAACTTAGATAATATGAGTGTATAAAGCAGGTGTCTGATTTTATTTTTGACCTTATCGAAAAGCAGTTGCATATTAAAATTCGGGAGATTGATAGACAAATAATTAGCGTTTGGAAAGGTAACGCTTTTTAAGGATCATATAAAAACCAAATAATTAAAATTGCCGGGAAGTTGATTTTTTATAACCCTTAACACTCTGAAACAACTAGATATTCTCAGCCAGAATATCATTTCTATAGCCTTATTTTAAGCGGCCATAAACTTAAAGCTTTGTTCTCGCCCAGTGAAAACTGCCCGATCAGAATAATGAGTCATCTTCCAATCTTGGGTTCATTTTCATCGCCCTGCCGCTTCCACGGAAATTGCTTTGCTACCTGTGGCGGAGGAAGAATGCCCTCGAACGACCGGCCGCTGTTTTGCCCTTCGGCAGGCGGGGAAGGAAAGATCTTATTGTCCCAGAGCTGTTGCATATCTGCCGAATAAATATCAAGGGTTTTAAGTCTGGGGTTTGCCGCTACATAAACCGCCTGATCTTTGCCATCGATAGAAAGGGATAATTCCACCAGATTGCCATAGCGGAGTGCCCTGGTCACGGCCTGTTTTTTTTCTTCATCCTCCAGTCCTTTGAAAGGATATTTCTCTATGGCTTTTTCCAGGTCATAACCATAGCCGGGAAAAAACTTGTTAAGGGGGTGATTGCCGTTGTTACCCACGACCGAAAGATCTAGCCTGAACCAGACTGGTACCCGTTCGCGTTCCCCTTCATCCATGCCAGAGGTGTTCTTTACCAAAATTTCCTTTTGCAGAGAAAGGCCACATAAAAGTTTATAACACTGAAGGGCAGTCATCCTGTTATCCCGTTCCAGCTCGAATCGCTGTACAATAGGCTGACTTTTGTCGTATCGGGTAAGCGAGGCCGTATAACTGTTCAGGAAATAGACAGCTGTTTCCCTTGCTTTTGAAAAATTGATTTCAAAAGCCATCTGGTCTACTCCCTTACCAGGATCTGACCTGAATTCTCCGGGTATGTACCGCTGGTTGATACCCAATGAGAACTTGTCCACCTGGCGGTATATAGCAGACTCCAAAACTTCGTTTAGCCTTGTACCAAAACCTAAATAATCAAGGCTTTTCTGCAGGTATTCCAAATTTTTTTGATCCATAATCGTTCATTTTAAATTGTTGTTTTCAATTTTCTTTATTTCTATTACTTTCTTTCAGTTATCGTGATACACTCCTTGTCCGATCAGAAGGCGAAAGGGAAAGCGATTCTCCAAAACCGCTATTTTCCTGGTGGAGCGGCGGTTGCCCTTGCATTTCATCAGAAGCCCTGAGAAAGGAAGGAGTTTTGTAATCCACCTGCGGCTGCCCCTGGTTTAGGGCCCTGATCCCACGCAGGATCAGATAGGAAATCCCTCCGTCCAACAGTACCGAAAAGATCAGGGCCTTCCGGTCAGACAGCACTCCCAGAGACTCGGCAGCGCGGTGCCGCAGCTGGGTTCCATCGGGCATGGTAAGTACCTCACCCCGCTTAAAAGCTGACTTTTCCTCCTGGGAAAGGAGCATGCCGTTCACCAGGTCCGGTGCCTGCACGCTGGAAACATCGTAAGAGATAAATTCTTTTGTCTCGCTGTCATACTCGATATTGAGCATGGAGTACCGGCCTTCTTCTTTCTGGATACTTTTACCAATGAAATGCTTTTTGCCTTCAATGAGTTCCTGCATTTCAAGATCATCAAGTAGGGGATGTTTTTTTATATCCCGGTATATCGGATGAATCAGAAGGTTCACTTTCCCCTGCTGATCCCTTTGCAGGGAAAGGCGGGCATCGAGCCTTTCAATTTCAAATCCGCTGGCCTTGAATTCCCGGAGGGAAATAAAGTCAGTCCTTCTGCCACAGAGTAATGCCTGAATTTCCTGGGGATTTAAAAGGAGCTGATCCTGATGATAAATTCCAAGCTCCTTTAATTGCTCGATCGGCAGTTCATTTGGGTGAAATAATGTTTTCATAATTTATCTTTTTATAATTTGATTTTTAGAGGGTATCTCCAATTGCGGATCCCCGTTTTGCCTAATGGTTGGGTTTAGAGACTGTTTTATTTCGCTCAGAGAACGGTAGAGCTGATCAGTTTTGGAAAGGGTGAACACAATACCAGCTGGGGATTGTTGAACACGGAGCCTCCCCTGTTTTAAATGCCCCTGGATCTGGTAAATATTCCCTTTATAGCTAATTTCATCTCCTGTAGATAGATACTTCAGGCTACCCGGCTGGATATTTCCCTGAAGATGGGTGTCGATAGCTTCCTGATGGATTAACTCATCTCTTTTTTGCTCAATGGCAGAGAGATAAGCGAGTATCTTCTCAGCATCCGCCGCTGCACTATGGATTTCAAAAGGACTGTTTTCCAAAATCGACACCCAACTGTCCAAATATGAGATATGCTGGGAGATATCATAGCCGATATGAAGCTCATTGCCAAGAAGCATTGAGGCGATTTCTGCGCGGAGTTCCTCCCTTGCATATGCCTCCGCTCCGTTCTCCATCAGTACTGACCTGTCTAAACGGTCTGGATGTCCGGTCCAATGGGAAAGCTCATGTAAAAGGGTAGCATAATATCCCGAAGAGGAGTCAAACTGGCTCCGGTCGGGCATGGTGATTATGTCATATCGTGGGTGGTAGTAGGCGCGGTCAATAAACTGATGTTCAATTTTTGCCCCGCTTGCGCTGATCAGTGTTTCCGCCCTCACTAATGGATCCCAACTTATGTTATCTCCACTTGAGAGGGAAAGTGAGGGAAGTCCGCTCATCTGCTGGGCATTAAAGACCCAGGCGTTGCTGATGATTGGCGTTTTTAACAATACCAGATCAGTGAGCGGATTTCCCAGTTCATCGTAAAGCTTATTCCCCTTGTTATCTGAAAGGCTCTTTTGCTGATGGGTCTTTACAAACTGGATCAGCGTACCATGTTCTTTATGGTTGACTTTAAAACCTGCACCTTCTGCCTGTTTAAAGGTGAGCCATCTGGGATCCTCATATCCCATCATGAGTAAGTTAATGGCATTAATTCCTTTATAGCGCTGGCCGCTCTGCTGGTTATAGGGCATGGAGAATAATGGAACTCCATCCCCGTTCCATGGTTTCCGCCAGGGTACAGTTCCTTTTTTAAGCTCTTCGATGAGTTTTTGTGCCACCTGGATATAGAGTGGAATGGTTGACTTGCTCATAAGTGACCTCCTTTATCTGTTTGCAGAACACTGTTCTTATTTGGCTGGACCGGCAAGTCCAGCTGGGCACTTATCCATAAAAAAAAGCAGGCCTTCTGAATGTTATTTTTCATTGTCATGGCATATTATTTTTCCAGTATGGCCTGGAGGTGAAACAGGAATTTTAATGGATGGACCGGCCTGCGGCCGTAAAAGACAGCAAAGTGCAGGTGCTCTGCCGTTGTCCTTCCGCTATTGCCTGAGAGGCCAATAATGCTCCCGGCTTCCACCAGTGAGCCATTTTCAACCAGCACCGCAGATAAATGACCATACACGCTCTGGGTATCACCATGATCGATCCTTACAAACCGGCCAAGCAAAGGCTGGTAACCACAGCCTATGATCCGGCCGGGAAGGATCGAATAGATCAGTGAATGATGGGCGCGAAGATCGACCCCAGCATGAAAACTGGGCATCCCCGTCAGGGGATGTTCTCTTATCCCAAAAGGGCTTGTTACCACAATAGCGCTCAGTGGTGGGGATATTGAAGACTGGGCGAGCAGCGAAAATGGTAACAATAGAGAAAGTATTGATAGCGGCCATAAATACCTGCGTTTCATCTTACCATCCTTTCTGCTGAAATGCCCTCCTGATCCAGGGAGTGAGCTGCCGAAAGCGGCAACTGAGTGGACAGACTAACGGTCGCCATTTTTGCCGCTGAAGGATTTGTTTTCAGCAGCTCCATGATCTCCAGGGTGGAAGAAAGTGTATTTTTCTCCTGGAGCATATTTACGCTGAGGAGCATCTTAAAATCCACGATGGATATCGCTTTGACGTCGTTTAATAATTGCGCATAGAGCAGGTTCTTTTCTTTTAATACCATAACCTGATCACTGGAATAGTTGGAGATCGAACGGTCCCCAAAGCTTAAACGGGCTAATCCTCCGGTGGGATCAAGGCTTGTAATCACCCCCAGTTTTATTTTTCCGCCCTGGCCCTGGTCCTCGACCAATGCCAGCATACCTAAATATTTTTGCATAAAATCTTGTTTTTATTTGTTTGGCGCTTGTCCAGCCGCTAAAAGCATTAGCTTGTGGGGAAGTGCGCGATAATCGTGGCAACCTCGGTGTTGATGCGCTGAAAATTTTCAGTAAGTACCTGCTCTTTTTTACCGTGAAAATCATAGTAAACGGGCATTTTTGGATATGCGGTTTCTTCCTTTTTTATCTCGGCCATATCTAGATTTACCCTGCAGTTGACAACAGAGGGGGAGAAATTCCCATTATAGGATTCTACCACATCTCCTGCCAGCATCCCTACCAGCTCACCTGCCTTGAGGGAGGCAATCTTTCCTGAGGGAATAAGGTGTTCGAGCTTTTCGCTTAAAGAAACCGAAGTCTTGTTGCGGTCAATGGAAAGGCTTTCACTCATTTGCTTCACCTTGCCAAAAAGCTTTTCCAGCCAGTCAAAGGTCTCTTTGTTACGCACCGATCCAGAGAGTACATTTCCCACCACTGAACAGATCGTTGCAGCCACTTCTTTCCCATATTGCTGTTGAAACTGGGGAAGTTCCTGAAGCCCCATCAATACCGCTACTTTATTACTGCGGGCAGTGGCGATCAGGTTTTCAATCCGGTGAACATAGATTGTGGGCAGCTCATCCAGAATAATTGCGCTGGGAAGATTCCCTTTAGAATTAACAAGCCTGACCAGCCTGTTGAGCACCACAGAATAACAGGCAGAATTGATATTTTGGGTATTGGGATCATTGGCAAGGATCAGTGTCGAGGGCTGGGACGGATCACTAATTTTTAGGGAGAAATCATCACCTGAAAATACCCAGAAAGTCTCTTTGGTGGCAAGCCTGGAAATAAAGATTTTCAGTGTTCCGATCTGTCCTTCGAGCTGATCAAAAGCTTTGGCCCGGTAAGCGCTCATAAAAGGCGAGAGCAGGGAACTGAGCTCCCGGTTACTTATTAAGGCTGCAAAGATCTGATCATATGAGCAGTTTAAAAAACAGAGCACATGTGGCAGCGTTGAATATTTTCCATTTTCATAACGGGAGAAAAAATAGATGCAGGCCGATAGAAAGTTGACAGCGCTCTGGGTAAAAAACTGATCGCTTCCCGAAGATTTATCTCCTTTTTTTAGTGCTTCGACTAGTGCCTCTGCCGTTTCCGAAGCATCGGCAAGGGTAAGAATATAGTCTGCCTTGAGTACATTGATCCTTCGCGACTGCTCAACCTGGTTGAGGTTGAGCACATGAAAACTATGTTTTTCAAGCCTGCCCTGCGCTTTGGCCAAAAGAAAATGGTAATAGGCAATCTGGCCGAGGTCGCAAAATTTGAAATCATACAGGCATAGACAAAAATCCCTTGCCAGCAGCTGGCGGATAAAGGGCATCACCACCCCAAAGCTTTTTCCCGATCCGGGCGTTCCTATCAGCAAGGTTCCCCGAAAGATGTTCTCTAAATTGATAAATCCTGCATGGACTTTTTTACGGTAATAAAAAAGCATCGGAATACAAACGCGCAAAGGCCCCGGCTTTGCTTTGGTAGCCTGCATAAAAGATTCTTCTTCTACATTCCAGCGGTCCTTCCCTAACCTGATGCTGATAATCTTGGATATGTTATCCATAGCGATGTGCAACAGGACCGTCCCGAGTATCAAACTCAGGCAATATCCGGTCTCAGACCAGTTTAACAGCAGGATAACCACATTTCCTCCCCTGTCCAACAGAAAAAGCCCACAGAAAAACAGCAGCAGTCCCGATACCAGCGGATACAGGATTGAAGTCTTCGGATCCAGGTCTTTTTCCTTTTTGGCAAGGGTTCCGATCGATACCAAAATCACCAGCACCAGGGTGAATCCCCTTGAATAAAGTGGTTCACTGTAAATAACTATTTTGGCCAGTACAGCGGTTAGCCGCTGGAGACCGTAACTAACAAAAAAGGAAGGTATGGGGATTTTCCTTTGGTAGATGAAAATCAGTATGTCGATGCCGATTGATAAATAGATGCAGAACTGCAAAAAACGGTGCAGTCCCTGCTGCTCTTTGCTTTCTTCCATAATCTAAAAAGAGCCTTAAGTGAATCCTTAAAAGGTATCTGCGCCGAGCAGATCACCGTAATTAATATTTAGTGTGACCGTCCTTGCCGAGAGCTGCTTTTCGCTCATGGTGACTTTCAGCAGTTTTGCTCTGTCAAAACTAAGTTTGTCAATTACATAGATATTCCTAAAGGTCTTTTTGAAACCCTCAGGAGCATACAAGGACCAGACCAGTGGGATATCAAAGGACTGCTGGTTGGTTGCCCTTTGAATTTTTTTATCCTCAATACTGAACTTCAGCTCATCGATATCGTAATTTATCAGGGTACTGTTCTCAAAGGAAAGGTCTAAAAAAATCAGCTCGCCCAGTGAGAAGACCTGGTTTAGCTTGGCGGTGATCCCTAAGGCATTTGTTTTAATGATGGGCTTTATTTTCCTGTTTTTGAGCATATCCATTGCATGTGAAGTTAGTTCGGGCGTTGAAATCGTGTATTTCTGGGGATTTATAGCTACCATGGCATCCGGCAGAATTTCAATATCTGCACTGTTCTGCTCACTAAAGGGGACTGAGGTGCCCTGCAGGCGGTACTGCGCCATAAAAGTCTGCCCCACAATGGTTACTATCCCAAGTGAAGGGCTGAGCTGTGAAAACCGCAGTACAGAATCATTATTGATTTTTATTCTGACCAGGTTTTTAAGGGGCAGGTCACCGGTGATGCTTTTGCTTGAGATATCCACATAACGTATAGGCTCAGGCGAGCGGAAATGGATGGAAAGGCCTGGGCAGATCCCGATGATGGGAAGCGCTGAAACCGGCCTTTTAACTAAGCTCTGTGCATACAGAAAGCAGCTGCTGAGCGATATCAGCATCAGGAGAATTATCTTTTTCATTTTGTTTTTTGTTTAAAAGTTCCTTTGTTTGGATTGTTGTTCAGCTGGATCGATGAGATAGATTATCGAAGCATATTTTATCTTCGCCTTGTTCTGGCGGATAAGCCGCGTTACCGCGCTGGAAGAAGAAGAAAATACCCTTCCAAGCAGGCTCATAAGCTGTTTATTCTCTTCGCTGGCGCCGTCAATGGAGATACCCTGTTGACCCGTGCTACCCAGGTCTTTGGTAAATTCCCTAAAAGCTGAAGAGGGGACATAAATACCGCGCTGCCCGTCCCGGTCATAAACATCCAGTCGGATGGGCAGGATTTCTGAGCCTGCTAATACCGAGCTAACCGATACCTGAATGCGCTGGGCAGAAAATGAGGATATTGTACCGTAAAGGTAACTCCCTTTTTTGACCTGATATTTTCCTGCCCATATATCGGTGAGCAGCCGCATGCGGATCCTGGATCCCGAAAATCCCGTCACCTGTTCATCGATGATTGCCGGGATGTTAAGCGATGCCGGTTCTGCTGCCCTTAGGGTGTTGAAACCGGAATCAATAATTGGCGCACCAGCACTCACCTTTAATGTTTTTAGCCCAGGAGAAGTGATCAGGGATTCCTGAGCTTTTTTCTGATTTCTGATCTGCTCTTTATACTGGGGATCGTTTGCCTTACCGATACTGTCCACGATGGCCATCTGGGCCCTGAAGATCTCCATGGGGTCTTCCCGCTTTATCCTTTGTTCATCTCTGGCAACATCTGTTGGCCGCTGCATTGCAGTCAGCGCCTGGGCAAGCGAACGGTCCTGCATCAAAAGCGACCGGTTTTCATCCCTTCTATCCGCTGGGTACTTTTCAGCCCGGGGGATTGATGGTGGATTGGCCTGCGGCCGGTAACGCCGGACGATGCTGGATTCAATGGAATCTAGCATCTGTTTTTGCTGCTGGGAATAAGCAGAGCTGATCTGCTCATCTTGCAGTTCTTCTTCGGTCATATCGCCCAAGGGGCTAAATTTATCTCCCTTATTGAATCTGCCCTGGGAGGCCTGTAGCTTATCCTGAAGTTTTTGATGAAGCACTTCGGGGGAAACTTCGGCAAAATCGCTCCTCAGGGAATCACCAGGTTTGCTCTTTTGATCGCCTGCTGCACTACTGTGGTGATAAATACCAAAAAGGATTAAAATAAATGGCAGGGCAATCACTGGCAGGATATATCTGGGGCTTTTAAGGTTTATTTTTTTCATGATCAATGATGCTGCTTTGAATTTTTCTGATTTGAATTATCATCTCCTTAACCCGGATACTGTCCCCGGGCGTAATTTTATCAGCTGATAAAAGTGCGTTCAGCTCAGCCTGCATCTGCACCACCTGGGAAAACGCAGAAGCTGTCCCTGCCGCACCGGAAAGATCTATGCCCTGTGATCCCCTAAAGTTTTTAGCGCCTGTGCTGGGAGTTTCAGGCTGCCTGAGCAGGGTAAGGGCGATCGCAGCTGAGCAGAGCAGAAGAGCGCACATGGAAAGGAAAATATGTTTGGGATATTTATCTATAAGACCATGGCCGGTGGTACGGATCAAGGCCTTATTTTGAAAAAGGCTGGAAGATAGCCGCCTGAAGAAAGAAATATTTTTCATCGTGTTTTTCATATTTAAGTTTAAAATGGACTTTTTGGTGTATTGGACAGATCCCTGTTTTCAAGGGTTTTCCAACCGGTGATCAAAACTGCATGCGGATTATTCTCCGACCTGGCCTCTAGGTCCTGAAGATGTCCTTCAGTAATTAACGATCGGATAAGCACAGAGCTCCTGCGGTCAATTTTTTCGGTGGCGTAATAGCGGAAGTATTTGTTTTTCTCATCAAGGAAAATAGAGTCTGCCTGAATGGTGAGTACGGCAGAAGAAGAAAGCACTGAGGAGAAAAAACTGCGTTCTTTCAGGTTGTTGTACTCTCGCAGGCCACTTTCATCGATTAAATACATCGCCTGACGCATCTGGCTTTCGATATATTTTTCATCGGGGCTCAGCGAGAAAAACAAGCTGTGAAACCTTGCGATATGGGCCCGGTATTCTGCTCCGCGGTTTGCCTCCAGATTGGTCCTTTTTGCAAGTAAGGGGATATTGCCCCCATCTAGCAGGTAAATACTCTTACGCGCATCGCTCACCTGCCGGTAGGCAAAAAAGCAGACCAAAAAACTCAACGCAAAGCAGAGGATGAAGGATGAAAAGCAGAGGTAGCTTGCAAGACGGATCTTGGCTTCTATGTTTTTGATCAGCATAACTATCCTCCTATTGCGCCAATGGCCGCACTTTTTACCCTTGATGCCCCTGCTCCCATTTCGCTTACAGCAGAACCAACTCCAGAGGTTGAAACAATCCAGGTTGAAATACTGGGCACGGTAAACATGGTGATCGCCCCAATGATAAAGGTGATGATAACCATACCAAAAGAGAGTACGCCGTTGGCTGCAAACCAGCTGAGTTTCTCCAGACTTGCTCCCGAGGTACCCAGTAGTTCCTGATAACGTGAGATTTCCGCTTCAAGGGCATAGTGCTGAAAAAGCGAAGCGATGTACATCACCAAAAAGCCTATACCCGAATAGAGATTGACCGAAACAAAGCGGGCGATCCAGTTGGAAAAAGAATCCCTGAAAGCCGGCAGAATACTTATCGCTACCGAAAAGGGACCTAAAATAATGAGTATGGCAGAAAAAATGATCTGAATAATAAAAATCACATACACACTGATGCGCAGTATCCAGATCGCAAGGGTTTCCAAAAGAGAACTGGTGAGCAGCTGAAGACTGATCTGCAAGCGGTTGCGCATTTCTACAACCGGGTTCCAGAGCTGAGAAAAGCCTTCTTTCACTGAGCTTTGCACCGATTCCCAGGCATGTTCGTACCAGCTATCGGCCTCTTTCTTTGCAACCTCGGTCTCGGCCTGAACTTTAAAGAGCTCATCGGCAACCTCGACCATTAGCTTCGCCCGCTGCATGCGCAGGGCATTGATATCCGACTGGCTCCCTTCAAAAAGTGCTAAAGTCCGGTTTTCGACGATCTCCTCGGGGAAGGCCACTACCCGGGTAAATATAGGCCACCAGAGAATAACCATGGAAAGCCCGAATGGGCGTAGAAGGGGCATAATTTCAAGTCGTTTATCCCCTGAAATGAGTTCATAGCTTTTGATAGCGAAAAAAATGAGCATAAAAATTGCACTAAGCGCCTGTGCATCGGCAATAAAAGCATCGTAATGGGTCCAGATGGTGGATTTCATCTGGGTCAAAAAATGCATCATCCCTTCCTCGTACACACCGTTGCCCTGCAAAAAGTTAAAAGTTTCCTTAAAGGAATCCGGTACCTGTACGGGAGTAGACTGCATAAAAAAACCGGCATTGCCGGTCAAAAGTCCTGTCATAGCCATAACTATAGTTTTGAATGTTTTAAAATCTCATCGGCGATCTCGATGTCCCGCTTTGAACCCGTTGAAATCCCTTCACTTCTATCTTTTACCGCCTTGGACGACTGCGAAATAGAGAGGTACTTCCAGACCAGGCGTTTTTTCTCTGACCAGGTCCCCTGCAGCTTTTCATATTCTTTGAGCAGACGCTGATAGGTCAAAAGTCTCGATCCGCGCTCCAAGTTGGTTCGCCTGGTGATTTCCAGCCGTTCGGAAATAGCCCGTTTTTCGGACAGGTACCATTGATAAATCCCACTGGAAACCAGGTATTTCTTTTCCTTTTCGCTCAGGCCGTCCAGTTCTGTCTCATCTCCGGACAGCAGTGGAGAAAATGCTGTTTTATAATACAGCAGCCATAAAGGATCTAAATCAGAGAGCAGCCCTGAATAGACCGAGGATTTGCCTAAGGCAACATTTTTCAGGGTATCGCTCTGTCTTTTGTAGGCTTCTTCACTGGAGAGCATGGCCTGTACCATCCCCAGGCGCTGGGTCTGCGGACCAAAGGGCCCCAATGGCCTCAGATCAGTTTTACGGTAATTTGGATGTAGCGCCCAGGTCATCCAATAAAGGGGATTCAGTCCCAAAAACCCCGGTTTTGGCGTAAATTTATTTTCATCCCAGCTTTTAAAGACCATGCGCTCCTGTTGGTTTGCGATGTGCTCATCCCGGATGGGCCGCTGGCCGCGGCTAAGCTGGCTGCCCATGCAGAGCAGTATAAGTAAGATCAGTTTTTTCATCAGTTTTTTAAGGTTTTGTAGTTTAGCAGCAGATTTTCTACCATCCGCTTATCGGTATTGATAAATCCCCTGAAAGGATTAGCAGAGCGGAACACTCCATTGATTTTTGCCCAGTACATGCATTTATTTATGCTGTAGAGCAATGCACGGATGGTTTTTAACTCGAGAGAAATCTTTTTTAAAAGCGCGTCCCGCTTTTCATAATCCATCAGCAGGTTTTGCCCTTCTTTCAATATAATGGTGTTGACCTCGCTGGCCAGGCTTACCCCCCTTGTTGCAAGCTGGTTACAGCTCTGCTGTGCAAAGAGTAAAAGCGCGGGTGAGGAGGAGGCGGAGCTGATTACTGATTTAGCTTCTGTGATAATTTCCAGGCTGAGCCCGCCAATCTGGGTGAGGGCAGATAAGCTTTTCATTCCCTGATCGAGCTGGCTTAGCGAAGAATAGATAAGCGCTTCGGTCAGGATAACACCGTCCAGGTTCAACTGGATCTGCTTGAGTCTGGAGTTAAGCCCCTCAAGCCTGTTCTGATGGGCCAGTTCTGCTGAGAGCCGCGCAGCATTGTTCTCTATCACAATAGCCAGGTGGTTACGGTCCAGAACGACGCGCTGGGCTTTCGCTTTTATGCTCAAGGTCATAAGCAGCAGGAGTAATAACTTTTTCATGGACGACTCTTTAAATTGCCGGCACCTCTGAGAATATTATCGATGAGTTCCCGGTCTCGCCCGGTAAAATCTGAAAACAGTTTACCACCTGAATGTTTTTTCCTGGCCGCTTCAGCCACTACCTGACAAAGGCCCTTTAAGCTGCCAGAGATCGAGCTGAGCTGAATAGTCACCTGCGAGAAAAGAAGTTTGCGGTCTGCCTGGCCCATCTGGGACAGTTCCGCTGAACTTAAAACCAGACCGTAGAGGAACCTGAGCAGCATTGCAGAGCGTTCCACCAGATCACCCTGGGCGGATAACGCCAAAGGAACCAAAAGCGGATCATTTCCACATAAAGAAATCAGCAAAGATTCGTTGCGGTAAATCTCAGCGATCAGCGGTGATGCTTCCTGGGAGACCTGTAGTACCTGCAGTAATGAAGAAGCTAAGGAAAACCGTGAGGAAATCTGCCGGTAAGTGCTTTTGAGCTTACCGGCGGACTGGGTATTGACTGCCTCATTTGCAAGGACCGTGGCCTGATCATCCCTCAGTTTACGCTGATGCTCATATTCAGATTTACTCTCTGATACCAGCTGATGTAATAGGGCAATATTGATCTGCGCTTTTAAGATGCTCCATGGGAGTAAAAGCAGGATTATTAATACTATATTTTTCATGGTTTAAGCATTTTGGCCTTAAAAAGAATATCATCGGCAATTGCCTTATCGATGTTGACAAAGCCACTATAGGGGTTAATGGACTTCCAGAATCCACGCTGCTTTGCCCAGTACATTGAGCGGTAAATCCCATAAGAGACTCCCCTGAGGATACTCAGCTGAACCACTATGTTATTAAGCAGTTTGGCCCGCTCTCCGGAATCCATCAATGACCCCTTGCCGCCCTTGAGCACAAAGATGCTTACCTCGCCTGCCAGATTGGTGGCCCTGGATTTAAACTCCCTTGCCCCGCTTTCAGCAAAAAATAACAGTTCGGGATCGCTCCGGGCAAGCGAAACTGCTTTATTTGCATCCTGCGCGATATCCTGGGCGATTTCAACGATATCTTTAACTGATAATAGTGAGCGCATCACTGAGGAAACCTCGCTAAGGCCCCGGTAAATGTTCGCTTGCAGGTCATTTGCAACAGCAAGCTGACTGGTTACCCCTAGCTGCGCTTTTTGTATCAGACTGAGCTGGTTGTTGGTCTTGTTGAGCTGAGCATTCATCGTTGCCGAACCCGCTGCCGTTGCAGCTGAAGTTGCCGGGTCAACATAAATCTGCGCCAGGAGCGTAAATGAGCTCATTAGGAGCAAAACAGTTACCATAGTTGTTTTCATCAAATTAAGTTTAGTTGGATAAAGCATTTATTTTGCTCACAAAGGCATCAAGGGTTAGCCCCGAAGCTTCCATTTCGGCAATAAATCCCTCGAGTCCCTGCTGATAGGAACCATACCGGGAGATAAAATTCTCCAGAGCGAGTTTTTCAGGTTTTTCAGTTGAAAAGGTTAAATATTGTCTAAGGGAAACTTCTACCCCATAGACCTCTCCCAAATGTCCCCGCCGGATATAGACCTCTTTAAAGCGGGACCTTGAATCCCTGTTGTCCAAACGGTTAATGGTAAATATCTTTTTCTGTTCGGTCAGGCTTAAAGAAAGCAGTGAGGAAACCTGTCCATAATTTTCCTTAAACTTTCCCTGGTCCAAAAGGCAAATGGTATCTGAATTACTGATGATACTGTCCTTTACGATTGCATTTCCGATGATATCGCCCAGTTCCTGTGTGACCACAATCGCCTCGCCCCAGAATTTACGCACCGTTTTATACATATAAACCAGGTAGGAAGCCATCAAAGGAGAGGCAATTGCCTTCCAGGCTTCTTCCAAAATGAGTGCTTTTCTCTGGTGGCTGCGGTGGCGCATCTTTTGCAGGAACACATCCATAATAATCAGGGTGACAATGGGGAATAAAACTTTATGCTCGCGTATGGCGTCGATTTCAAAGACTATAAAGCGTTCGCTAAACAGTGACTGATCAACATTCTGGTTCAGAAGGCTGCCGAATTCACCATCCAGGCAGAATTTTTTAAGCACGTAACCGTATTCATCCAGATCGAAGTTTACCCTTTCGTTCTTTTTGATCTGGGCAATTTTTTCAATTGAATAGTGGTAAAATGAATCAAAACTTAGGGAGATCTGATTTTCGCCCGAAAAATAATCGGCATAGTAAGCAGAGATTACATTTGAGATCACGGTATCCTCCACCTGGGTGACCTCCCCATGTGCGCCACGCAGGAGCAGTGAGATCAGGGTTTTTAAGAAATCTTTCTTCTCGATATTATATTCCGCCTTGGAGATCGCGAAAGGATTCATGGTAATGGGCTGCTGTTCACTGTAGGTAAGGTATCTGCCATTGAAATAGGCACATAGACCAGAATAGGAATGACCGGTATCCACGATCACCACATCCATGTTATATCCCATATATTGCTCGATCAGGGCATTCATGAAAAAAGACTTTCCCGAGCCAGATCCACCCAGTACAAATTTGGAACGGTTGGATATCCTTCCGTTTCTCATGGGCAGGTCCGCCGGATCGATACCGATGGGGATTCCCCTGCGGTCGGTAAAGCGGATCAGAAAATCTGAGGTTTCGCTTTCCTGAAGCCTTTCCTTGAACATCAGACAGGCCGCTGCGTCGCAGCTGATCAAGTACCAGTCATATTTTTTTAAACAGACCCCGTTTCCCGGAAGCAAAGCGCAGAAAAGTTCCAACTGGTTGTAAGTATTTCTGGAAGGGATGATCCCCAGTGAAAACAGTGAGGACTCGATATAATTCAGGCCTTTGGAGAGATCCTCTTTTTTCGCGCAGAGCAGAATATTGTAGTGGGCATTGATGAGCAGCTGATTTTCCCTTGCCACCTCAGAAAGCAGTTTATCAATATCTTCCACGCACATCTGGTTGGCCGCATCAGCAATCCCTGCGTGTCGTTTGCGCTTGAGGGACAATCTATTCAGCGTTAAGCCCTGGCTTGGGATTTCCAGGAGCTGGTTATAAATCATGCAGTGATAATCAGGAAGCTGATGAAAAAAAGACAGGTTATCCATCGCAAAATCGCTGAAGGCCTTACCGTCACTTTTTTGGCTAAAAGTACCCATACTCGAAGGAAGATCTATCGCATCGGTGTCGATAAGGGAAATGTTCTTCATATGCTTATCCCCCATCTCAAGGCCTGTATCCCTTACTTTCAGATTATCTAAAAACAGGTGTCGATCGGAAAAGTCCATAGACAGAATTCGCTTTACCAGGGCGTTGATCTGCTTTTCTTTAAGCAGTTCCGGGCAGAGGCCATTTTGGGACAGCAGGTCCACGATCTTGGTCACCTTGGATAAAAAATCAGGCATGGCCTTGGGATCAAACACATAAAAATTTCCCTTTCTGATCAGGCGGGTCAGGGTAAGGTATGTGGTAATCCGGCTAAAACGGCGGCCTTTAAAATGATCATGATAGCTTTGCTGTAAAAAATCCTTACAGTCTTCGCCCTGGTAGGTCTTTCTCGAGAAGATATCCTGCTTTTGGACCATGTGCCCTTCTCCAAGGATTTTTATGATGTTGATCAAAAGCTGGTGAAAGTTCAGATAAGCGGATTCATCAGCACAGTACTGTTGCACGGGGTTTACCATTTTGATCACTACCGAAAAATCTCCCCGCTCACCATAGAGCAGATCCTGCTCCCCACTGGGTGCAATCCCGAGATAAGGCAGTTTAAAAATGCGTTTTTCTTTCATAACTGAATTTTAGTTTAGATGGCTGAATAAAGATGCCCTGATCCCGGGCCTTACTGTGAAGTCCTTTTTTCTGTTGGCGGACAATCAGAAAGAGCAGTCCTGCAATACTGCCGACAGCAACTACCGAACCTAGGTACATGTTAATTAATGCGCCACTGATACCGCCCAATAGCAGACCTGAAACCAGTGCTGCCGCTCCCCAGGCTATAAATTTCCCTTTAAGCCCTTTATAGCTAAGGGGCTTCTGAAGCCCCTTGTAAATGGGATAGGTTTTAGGACTGTTCATACACCGAAAAATGCTTTGATCACTACCGAAACCAGCACTAAAAAAAGACATGAACCTCCCCAGCTCATCACCTCTTTATTGATATCCCTATCGCCCGAATTCCATTTGATGTACACCATCACCCCACCGATCAGCCCCACCACTGCGCCGATGCCCAGTATTAAATTCCCGACCGGATCCACATAACTGGTGAGTGAGGAAGTAGCCGCGTTGATTCCAGTGGTCCCGCCGCCCTGTGCGAAACCGACAGTTGAAACCAGTAGCAGAATAGGGATGAGAAAGAATCCTTTTGTTTTTTGCGTTTTCATGATTTGAATGATTAGGGTTTAAAAAAGTTAAAAATTATAGTCCGAACACTCCCCTTAGAAAGACCCCGCTGAGCAGAAGAAAAAGACAGGAGAAAAACCATCCGGTCACCTGGGCATCGATATGGTGCCTGCCGCTCTGCCAGTTGATATAAACCCTGAGCCCTCCGATCATGCCTACTATGCCTCCCAGCACTAAACTCAGATCGGAAAAACTGTAGTAATAGGAATGCATCGAAGCGCCCGCCTGGTAAAACTCATTGATCCCGGGAGGGGTCTGTGCCAAAGAGAACTCGTTGCCAGATCCTGATATGACCAGTAGTGTGGCAATTATTTTAAGGCATTTCATAGGGAGCTTAAACCGGGATCTGCCGGGTGTAAAAAATGGAATCATTCAGCGCAAGGCTTAGCACCTCTTCAAATCTTACTCCCCCAGAGGCACTGACCTCACCGGAGCTTAACAGTGCTGAAGACTGGGACAGTCCCTGATCGTCATCCAGGTAAGAAGAAGCATCTATGGGTTCTTCCAGATCAGATAAACTAACGGTTAAGGCCAGGTCCCCGCCTTTGGGATCGGTACCGGGAAGGGTTAACAGGTCAAAGAGCAGGTTGGCCAGGTAGTAGATCAGGTAGATCGCAGCAAGGCCATAGATAAATGGAATTGGATTGGTCATAATGGTTGTATTAATTTTGTGAATTGTTATTATCTCTGAGTGGCGAAATGTATTGGTAAAAGATCAGTTCAAGCGTAGCCTCGCAGCGCAGGATAAGTTCCTGAGGTAGGTTCATCGAACTGATCCTTTGAAAGCCGATGTGCTCTGATATAGCAGTAGAGACTGGGGCCATCTGCCTTAGTACCTGATCAATTTCCGCCCGGAATTCATAAAAGGCCGTGGGAATAATCCGGTTCGGTAAAAAAAGAATCGCAAGACCAGGCCGGATGCGCCGCGCCAGGTTGGCAAAATAAATAGTAGAGTTTACCGTAGGGCTGTCATAACAGAAAGGACAGATCAATATATCAAAGCAGCCAAAAACAGAGAGGATCCGCTCATCATGAATACTGGTAGAAAGTTCAATGAGGATATCGCAATCTGTTTCTAGCTTAAGCCTGGAAGACAGTAGACCGAAACGCGATAGATCACAGCTAAAATATTCAAAGGGCAGCTCGTGCTCCAAAAGCTTTGATTTGTTAAAGAGTAAGCCCAAAGCGCCCGTCTCCTGCATTTCTATGATAAAGACTTTCTTCTTTTCCGCTCTGGCCAGATAGCTGGCCAACAGTAACAGCAGGGTACTCTTGCCCGTGCCGCCTTTGATGTTGCCAAATGCGATCACCATCTGCGTTGAATTTAATGTTTACTAAAAGGAACTTAACTGACCCTAACAGCTTAACGCTGAACAATAGCGGTCTGACTGGTGGTCTGAATGCGGCCCGATGAAATGAAACGCTCCAGCTCCATAACTACGCCGCCATCCATAAGCTGGGCGTTATGATGGTCGATCACCAAAAAACCCGTGATCTTTTTCCTGGAAAAAAGATAGCTGATCTCAAGGGAGTAAACTGATAGGATAAAATCAGCAAGATCAGACCGGAAGCCGGTTATTCTCTTCCAGCTCCCATTTGGCCCATACTGATAGATGGGTTCTGTCCGGCCGCTATGGATCAGCATGGCCTGCTCGATGATGAGTTTTACCGCTGCTGTCCTCTTCAAATCAATATCTGAATTTTGCAGCCGTTTAATTAATGCCTCAGCATCAATACGCAGCAATGTCTTGCCGTATTTACGGACCAGAAAATATGCGTTATATTGAAAAAAATGATACCCTTTTTTATTAAAAAGTATTTTAAGCTGGGCGGTACTGCCGCACCGGTAATTTAGCAATCGGGAAATATCCTCCTTAAATAACCGATCCTCATCGAGGCCACAAATTTTGTTCAGTTCTGTAATCGCACGGGTGCGGTCAAAGGAATCGGATATTTTACTCCCATCGAGCCTGACATCTGTCGAGACGATATGAACATGGCGGTTATTGGTGTCTTTATGCAGAAAAATCAGATAGGGCTGTTCGCTATAACCCATGGCCGAAAGCCATTGAGTTGAAATCTCTAAAAACGAGGACTTATCAAGCCCTTCACCCCGGCAGGAAATTACCGCATGGAACTGATCAAAATGGCTCCTAGCATTCAGTGAGGCTATAGCGCCAAAATAGTGCTCTAAATCTGCAGTTCGTAGGTAAGGATAACCAGCTAATAAGTCCATATTTTCCATCGCGAGCAGCTCTGCCTCTGCGAGGTTCACTTTATCCATATTATAGCGTATGGCGGAAAATTCCCTGGAGGAGGTAAAGAGCTTTACAATTAGGCTTTTCATCTGATTTTTTCTTTCTGATCCATTTTGGCAAGCATCATGGAAATTGCCTTGGTGAGGCACTCCTGAACAGCATCAAATTCCTGAACATTTATCCTAAAACGCTCAATCAAATCTCCCTGCAGATCGTTTGCGGGAAGATTTAATGCTTCCCTGATATTTTTCACCTCTTTTCTGATTGTTCCGAGATCGGCACCAATCTGGGTGAAAACGCCCAGCAGCTCCACAGGATTGACATCCAGCATTCCCCCGTAGATCAGTTTTCGTCTGATGAGTTCTGATACTGTGATTCCCATTGCGCTGCTGAAGGATACAATTTTGTTAAACTCTTCATCAGCCAAATAGCAGCGTACCAGGTTCCCCCGGGGGCCAGCTCTTTTTGCTCTTGTCATAACTGTAGGTTTAAATTTTCTTTTTATTTGATCAGCAGAAGGTTACCAGATTTCAATGCAGTCAATAATTAGCTCTTCTGCTTTCTAGTTTACCGCCGTTCCACTGAATATATTACGGGCTATCCTGCGCTCATAACCCGCCAAAACTATAATTGGCAATTTTGATCAGACAAAGTTCATCGGCCATTACCCTTATTTGAGATGGAAGTATTTCTTAGCTCCCTCAGATTATGCTGGATCTTCTCATTGTAATCATTAAAACCCTGATAAAGTGCTGATGAGTCTTTACTCCAGTCAAGGTTTTTCAAAAATTCGCTGCTTGCCTTCCGTCCCGATTGATCGTGATCGAAAAATATTTCTATTTGGCTGTATCCTTGAGCCATTTGGATCGCAGGCTTGAGAAAGGCGACTGAATTTAGTAAGAGTATGCTGGCATTCTCCAAAGGATGCTCGATTTTCCAACTTAAAAAATCCATCATCCCTTCAAACACAGCTAGCCTGCTATCATTCCCGGCGAAAAAACTCATGGATTTCTTGCCCAGGCAGCCCTTAAAGTTTTTGTTTCTCACCTCCCATCCTCCCAGGTCATTCTGCCAGCCGGCAGCAAACATTTCCAGCCGTTGCCCATTATCTTTTTTGATGCTGTAATAGACTTCTTTAACAAAAGCGCCCGCCACCTTGGAAATGCCGCGCCAGGATAAATAACTGCTGATCGCGGGATTCCCTCCCAGTTGCTTAATATCCCGGATCAGGTAAGAGGGGTGCTTTAAGGGGATTTCTATCTGACGGGGTTTATTAGCAGGATGGCTTACCCCTATGCTGCCGGAAAGCTCCAATAGCTTTTCAATAGCGCTTCGAAAAGGAAGGCTTGGCCAATAGTTTATCGCAAAATCAATGACATTGCCACCCTTTGCCAGACCATGATCGTACCAGATGCCAAGTTTTTCGTTGACGCAGAATGATGGTGCAGTATCATTATCCCTGAGCATAGAGAGATAAAACAATTCACCCGCTGAACGTTTTACTGGTTCAAAGCCAAGTTTTGAAAGCACAGTTACTAAATCAGTATCTTCTCTAATTTCCTTAAGGTCAAATCGGTTTTCTTCCATATCTTCTTTCTTGATCCAAGCTACCTGCTCTATAATTATAGAAGAATGCAAAAACTGAGGCAAAAAAAATGGGCAGACCGCTAAAGTGTCTGCCCATTTTCCCGGAATTAATACCAGGTTATTATTTCGGAACTACTAACGTCAGTTTCTACAAACCGGGCCCTTCCGGCCTGCCAATGCGCTTTCGCCATGAGGATTCTCCCCCAGACTTCGCAAAATTTCCTGCCTTAACAGGATAATGTTTTGTTCCCCAATGTCAAAGACCTTTGATCTACTCACGCAGCTAATTGCTGTAGAGCAGCATGGTACAAAGGTTCGACATCTACATTTCATTCTTTGACAATCCGTATAGCAATCCCTAACGATTTATTTTCAAAACCTCATTTTGGGGAATTCAAACCCACTTTTTTTCTCCTTGTGTTTAGATTTTAATCGAATACTTTTTCAATATTTTTATTATTTGTCACGATCGAGGGCTTCATCGATTCAAAAGTAATTTTGGTTAAATAAAGTTATTGAACGGAATCTGGTTTAGTTAACTACGGATTTGCCTGTGGTTATTGTAAAAGATTCCTTTTTCTATTGTAATGCAGAAGATAACTCTGTTTTTGTTTGGGTGCAAGGAAAGATCTTGAAATCAGTTCAGCTACCATGGGTTGTTTGGCCAAAAATGGGGCAAGTAAGGGCTCCACCCTCTTTTCCTGTATTCCAATCCGTTTTGCAAATTCAATAAAATCAAGCGACGACGGGGCGTTATTTTTTTTCCATTTCCATGATCTGAACGTATCGGCAAAAAGTCCGCCATCCAGCCCGAAGTGTGGATCATCCACATGGATCTTTGTGTCAAGTAGATCATAAGCCGGGCTTAATACAAAATCACCAGACTGGGTTTCAAGTAGCGCAAAGTTTTTCAGGTGTGCGTCTCCATTCGAAAAAAGGTAATTGAAAACCACAAGTTTAAAGAACTTTTCGATTTCCACTCTCCACGAAGGCACATACTCCCGGATCAACCCTGCTAGTTCTTCGTAATTATAATGGTATTTGAAATCAGGCCCCTCTGAGTCACCAGACTTTCCTGCGAGGCTAGCAAAATCTTCTTTTCTAAACTTACCGCCATCTGACCGGACATCAAACCGGAGCGTAATGTAGGCAGGTGAACCATCTTGAAAAAAAATAAGTGCATTTTCAGCTGTTAGAATTCCATATACCTGCCTAGCAATCTGCATCGTCAGGTGCTCATTTGCAGGAACCTGATCTACATATTTGATATCCCTTGGGATTGGTTTTAAGATATAAGTTCCTTGTTCTTCCGCTTCAGTGAGACGGAGTTTATTTTTATCCAGCAGTATAGAGAGTTTTTCCTGAACACCAGAAATGGATATTCTTTTACGGTTCTCTATAAAGCGTTCTGCATCTGTCTCTTCCGTCCCAGGTGAGTTGTAAGGCAATATATGGCTCACCTTTTTTCCTGCAAATACCCTACGCAAGGCCAATGGACTGTATGTGTTAAATCCTGCAGCCAAAGTCCCCGGACAATTATTGATCTCCTGCAAGCTCATCTATCTGTAATGGTTTAACGGTAACGGCTCCAATGGTGTCATAAATAGCTGTAGCCATTAATAGCCCAAAAGCATCCTCTTTATCTATTCTCAATTGCCTACTTTGAAGCTCTTTATTTACGCCCTCGGCAAGCATGTTAAAAAAAAACGGAAATAAATAAGCAGAATGATACTGCTGTTTTGTCTTTGGTAAAGTCAGGCTTACTGCAGGTGCTTTAGGATCATTATAATAATCAAAATCATACTGGAAACTGTATTCTTTCCTATTTATCTCAGTAAGAATGCCAGCAAACTTTTTATTTAAAAATACTTGCGCTGCTCTCATCATATATCTTATTTGTATTTTTCACATTGAACCTCAATTCCAGACCAAGAACATCGGCAATTTTCTCCAGCACATCAACAGTAGGATTGGCTTCTCCACGCTCAATTTTAGAAATAGTATTTATGCTCAAGCCTGCAATTTCAGCCAGATGTGTTTGTGATATCCTAAGTTCTTTTCGCCGCTTTCTAATCGATTCTAAGAATGAAATTACCATTATAATATGATTTTTATGTAAATATAGCTAACTCAAATTAAAAACACAACGAAATTCACACTCTAATATGAATTTCAGTTAATTAAATACCCATTAGGGATAGACAACAGCATAATTACCATTATAATTGTAATTACAATAGGATTATAGCTTCCAACATAACTTTAACGAAATCAATTCACATTATAATATGAATTTTGATAGAATGAATTGTTGCGCGGAGTAGGTGTCGTCTATACGTTAACCAAGGATAAATAACCTGTAACTATCGGCATTTACCCTTGATATTCACAGGTATCAAGAGATACCATATGGCTTTGTTATGTTCTATTTAGTTTGTACAACTATCTTTTTTAATCAAAACAATAAACTATAAGTAACTCATTGTAGCAAAGATGTGGTACAGAGGTTTAACACCTAATTTTCATTCTTTGACAATCCATATAAAAATCCCTAACGATTTATTTCTACTCGTTTAGAAGCTTAACAGACACTTTTTTTTCTAACTTCGACATCCCAAAAGGGACTGTTATACAGGATAATGAGGGTTTCAGCCCGGCAATCGAGTATACACAATGGACTGTTGCTAGCGATCTGGCGGAAAAAAAATTCTACCTTCATACCTATAAAGATAGAACAATTCGACTGGTTGATCTTGCCAATTGGCAATTTACAGATCAGGATATAACACGGATTTTCGTTGACAATAATGCTACCATAGTAAGTCTCGCTGATAAGCAGCATGTCGTGAACGAAATTGTGATGTAGTATAAAACCATTTTACACTAGCCATAATCAGTGCTGTTAATTCAATACAATTAAACTCTTCTGACGATAAAAAATGTCTATTGGCCCTGACCTAGGTAAGTGTACATAGCAAAAAATATAAATGTAAAAAAAATAGCTTCTATAGAGTGTTCAGAAGCTATTTTTTACAGTTATAAAATTTATCTTTAGCAATCATGTTAATTTCTACGCTGATCGAACACTAAGCATACCGTTCATATTCTTCTTTTGCATCAGGGATAGCAGCGTATGTAAGTTGTTGGACAAGGCATGTGTCCGTATCAGTGGGTGGCCCCTCCTTGCCCAGAGTAACCAGCCTAATATATGACAATATCAAAGTCTGAACAAAACATATGATGCATCTTTTACAACTGGGAGGCGGACCACAGAAATTACTTGTGTCAATTTATAATTTTATCGCCCGGTTCCAAAAAATGGCTGATAAAGGGCATCGATCAAAACTATACACCAGCTCACTGGAAAACAACAAGGCAAAAAGTGTTGAATTTTATCATATTCGATTATAAAGAACATCCCAACCATTGCCCGGACACTTAAGTAGGGCAGCGACACTGCGCTGGGGCACTTCATTCAGCAGTCAGTTTACAGGTCAAAAAATCGCCGCAGTCAGTTGCAATTAATTTGACTTTTGTATTTGACCAAGAAGCTTGATCATTTCATTTGCATAACGTTTTCCCATCTCGCGTGCGGATGATGCGTCAAAGTGTAAAACGTCTCCGCGATGTTTTGTGTTTTGCGCTGTAACATAGGTATAATAGGGAATTCTCTTAGATAAATTTGCAATTGCTTCATTCACTTTTATTGCGGATTGGTTTATTGATTGCTGGCCGTTTTTATCTGTTTTATAAATCTGAAAATTTGGCAATTGCCCGGCGATAAAAGGAAGTTTTTCATTTCCCAAATCTTTTCTAAAGGCAATTACTACTTCCTTTAATTTCTGCTCGTAAACCTCACTATTGGCTGGTTTGCTATCTGCTTCACCTTGGTGCCACAAAATACCTATTAAGGTTCCGTTAGCCATAGCTGCCTTTGCTCTGGCAACTGCATCATCGTAGGGATAAGTCTTCGTGCCTGGATAAAATACTCCTTTTTTCCAATAGTCAATTCCACTGCCACCTACTGCACAAGGTATCAAGCCAATCACTACCGTCGGATCTTCAGCAGCCATTGTTTTTCCAAATTGTAATCCAGGACCGACTCCATCTGCTGAAGGTTTGTCGAAATGAATTGGATCTTTAGCGATTTCCCATTTACCGTATTGATCTAGCTTGAGCACTCTTTGATTAGATATAGTGTCAACCGATTCGGGATAACCACGGCCTGCCATATTTGATTGTCCGACCAAAAGAAATAGTTTAAGTTTCGACTTGTCAGATGGCGGTTCAACCAGCTGGCGCAATGTTGGTTTTAACCCTTGGGCATGTGCAAACTGCAAAAGAGACAGGATAACTAAAGGCAAAAAATATTTTTTCATTAATTCACACGTTTGATTTTCTAAGCCGGCGATCTGTGCCACGACCCGAAAAGCCATTAATCAATCAAATAGTAATTGGTTACTGTTTCAAATTTTAATTTTCCTCTATAGCTTTTTTTGTCAATGTTTCAAATGGTATAACTCCCGCATGGTCCGCCCAGTCTTTATATAGATTCTCCATTGCTTTTACCTTATCAGGGTATTTTGTGGCCAAATCATTTAATTCATCTCTGTCTTCTCTGATGTTATAGAGATACCAAATGTTTTGAGGGTATTGAGAAACCAGTTTCCAATCACCCTGACGAACAGCACGGTTGCCTTCGTGTTCAAAAAACAGAGCGTCATGTCCCGTCCATTTATTACCTTTCATAAGCGGCAATAAACTGATTCCTTCGGTTGGTAAAATATTATAACCATTATAAGTTTGGGGATAGGAAACTCCGGCGACATCAAGGCAGGTTGCCATAAGGTCGATCAGGTGCGCCGGTCTGTCAGTTTGAAAATGGTTTTTGATAATATTCGGATTGTAAGCAATAAAAGGAGTAGCAATACCGCCTTCATATTCCCAATGCTTATACAAACGCAAGGGTGTGTTACTAACATTTGCGCCCCAAAATCCATAAGCTGTGAACGATTTCGGATCGCTGGCGGGTAATTCATTAGCCGCGTTTACCTCAGCAGTAAACCCTGGCCCTTTGGTCGACTCACTACTGGCTCCATTATCAGATAAAAACATGATTAAGGTGTTCTGGTCTTGTCCAGTTTCTCGCAACGCGGCACGAAGTAGGCCAATATTTTGATCCATTCGATCAACCATCGCAGCATAAACTGCCATTTTATCGTCCCAGTCTTCTTTTTCCTTTTCGGTTAAGGAGTTCCAATCAGGCACTTTGGAATCTCGCGGTGACAACCTGGTATTTTGACTAACAATGCCTAATTCTTTCATCCGCGCAAATCTTTCCTCCCGAATTTTGTCCCAGCCTTTCTCTTTATAACGCCCTTTATATTTAGCTATATCTTCGGGCAAAGCCTGCAATGGCCAATGAGGGCTGGTGAATGCCATATAAAGAAAAAAGGGTTTACCGGTTGTCTTGCTATCCTTAATATACTGTACCGCATGGGCTGCAAATACATCAGTAGAGTACCAATTTGAACCTGGTTCTACCGCTCTGTCGTCCTGAGCTATCGTTAAATGTTGATTTGGTCTGTAGGGATGAGTAGGGTTAAAATAGCTTGCAGCTCCATCAATCAAACCAAAGTAATGATCAAATCCACGTTTTACCGGCCAGTGTTCTGGCGCGGTGCCCACATGCCATTTACCGGCCATGTATGTGTTATATCCTCCGGTTTTTAAAGCCTCAGCAATTGTTACGCAATTATTACTCAGATATCCTTGATAAGCTGGTTGTGTCCGGTGATTTACCATGTCTCCAATTCCCGCCTGATGCGGATATACTCCGGTAAGCAAAGAGGCCCGAGAAGGGCAACAGCGTGAAGCATTGTAGAACTCGGTCATCACCATTCCACCCTTAGCCATGGAATTAATATTAGGTGTAGCAATATCAGACCCAAAGCAGCCGATATCAGAATACCCCATGTCATCCGCAAGAATTATTATAATATTAGGTTTAAGCGGAGCGGGTTGTTGAGCATATGCGGCTTCCAACGACCCGAATAGCATAATCAAGAAAAGCACTCTTTTCATATTGAATAGGTTTAATTTTATTTAATTTATTAAAAACACCCCTAACAGATTTGAAATCAAAACATTACGGCATCATACACACCCTGTTAATTTTCCCATGCTCTGTTTTTAAAATTCTATCATTTTTTTAATCAGTTAACGACGGAAATCCATTATTATTAACCGCGAGAATAGCATGAACATAGAATCAGTCTGTCTGTAATTGGTAGAGATAACAAAACACGGTAACAGAACTAACAACCGCAAAAAAAAAGATCAAATTGAGACGAACTGACAAATAATTGAACAATTCAAAAGCGCTTGCAGGACCTATATTTAAATTGTTGATACGTTTTCAACGTTTACAAAATCAAATTATCTTTATGTGAATATTCGCATCAGGACAATAACCTGGTTTAGAAAATGCAATAAACCAGGGGAGATTGGGCAGGAAAAACTATCTCTTTGCCGGAAGCCACGAAGCAGCGCAAAGATCAGCAATGATCTTTTCTTTCTTTGCGATCTGCAAGAAGCATGAGGTCAATCCCTACAAATGGCGAAATACACACTGGAAAATATAATATCAATAAACCACAAGAAAATTAAAAACCTGTTTCCACAGAACTTCAAAAATATAGGTAGTTAATTACAACACCAGAAAAGTAAAAGTGATTCAAGACCGATACAATTTAAAAATTACCTCAGCAGATAACAGCCAAGCCAAAATTATAGCATATGTTAAACTACAGGGTACAGGCATCGGGCGATGCGGTAGTAAAAACTGCAGGTGAATTGGATACCAAAAACCTTCAGGTATTTTTAAAAGAAAATGCTACTGCAGAAATTAACTCAGATACTGAAAGTTTATATACTGTAATTGAAGAAAGCCGATTTAAAATTAAGCGGCGCGACTCAAAAACACACCATGTAATGGGCAATACGCAAAAACTTAATTTATCAACCACACAACAATGTTTATAAAGCATTTGTATTTACCCACACGAAATGTTAATTTGGTTAAGTGGAAACTTACGCACACATAAAAACTGTACTCGGCATTATTTTAGGGTTGAGTATTACCCATTCGCTAAAAGGTGCAGTAAAATTTATTGATCATCCCAACCGGGTAAAATCTTATGCCGTGCATCTTTTGTGGGCATTTTACATGTTCTTAAATACAGTGTATTTCTGGTGGTTCGAGGTTCACCTTGCCCAGGTTCAGCACTGGAGTTTTTTAAAGTACTTCTTCCTGATCATCTACGTAATTACCTATTTTGTGTTGGCCGCCATCCTGTTTCCCGACGACATAAAAGAATATAAAGACTACCGCGAATATTTCTACTCCAGAAAAAAATGGTTTTTTTCGATATTGGCCTTACTTTTCGCTTTTGATGCGATTGATACCTATATCAAAGGTCCAGGTTATTTGAGCGAAATGCTAAAAGTATACCCCATACGCGAATTTTTGCACATTTCTGGCTGCTTCTGGGCCATGAATACCTCAAAAACATGGGTGCAATTGTTTATAGTGATTTCATTTATTCTATTCCAGTTTTTCTGGATTTTGCGGTATTATTAAAGGGCAAAACAATTCTGAAATATTTACCTTGTTTTTTCATGCACCAGGTGGTCATACACCTCATATCCTGCACATTGGTAGTATTAATCGGCTCATAACGCTGCCCGCCGAGCTTTTTGGTTAAATGAATAAGCATTTCCTGATTGACCAAAAATCGCTCGGATTCCTCTGGAAGAATGTATCTGCCATTGCCAATAAACCTAAGGAAGATTCGATTCCGATATCTGATGCCAGGCGGCAAAAAAATAGCCTCTTGGTTTAAATACACGCCACATCGAATATGGCATGGCTTCAAAATGTTCACTGTTTTGCGCAAAAGGGAGCACCGCCCTGCTGATTACGAGGTTAAATTTTCCGTCTTCAAAAGGCAGTTGTTCAACGGGTGCAATTTGAAAGTGTTTATCGGGCAAAGCAGAAGAAAACCCACCGGCCATTTCCTTGATCCTGATCGCATCCTGGTTAGTTGTACTGCTTCCAGTATTATCTAGTAAATAGTGGTTGGACAGGTTACTTTGAATTACGTACTTATTAGAGCCAGCTGAGACCAAGTTCCATAGCTAATTACTGCCATTGGTGATGGTATAATGTTTTCGCTAATTGTTTGTGTCCCTCCAGTTATATCCAAGGCTTTATTACTGTTAACATTAACAATTGTATAACTGCTTCCCTGAGGGTTAAGTGTCCATTTTTATCCATTGCTACTTGCACTGGTCGCCTCGATCAAAAAAGGCACTATTTGCAGTGAATGCTAGCAATGTACTTATCCGATACAAGGCGACATTATTATCCAGACACGATTTTCCTGAAGGTAAGGTTTATCCTTGGCCCGATTTTCTCTGTGGTCTTTGCAATCCGGTGTTCCCACCGGGATTGCAGATCCCCCTTCATGATCAATAGGGAACCATGCTCCAAGCGGACAGAATGCTTTTGCCGGTGATCTTCTTTTTTGCGGATATCAAAATTCCTTACCGAGCCAAAGGAGACAGAAGAAATAATGGGGTGTGATCCCATAACCGTTTCCTTATCACTGTGCCAGGCGACCGAGTCTTTACCATCACGGTAATAATTGAGCAATACGCTATTAAAAGTAATGCCCGAGCTCAGCTCTACAATTTTTTTAAGTTCCAAAAGTTCTGGTGTCCATTCAAAGGGGATAGATTTTCCCAGGGAATTATAATCGATGCCTTCCAGGTCCCCGTACCAGGCAGTCAGCCTTGGCGTGAGAACCTCGCGGTCATACATCCTCACCAGTTTCTGTTGCCATGGTGTACGATGAATGAAGTTCTCAAGCAAAAAATCGCTCTTGTAGCAATCAATAAATCCTGCGCGGTAATCCAGTATATCAGCGGGCAATCCCCTGGATTGCCCGCTGAGGCCAAAAAAGCTCAGCTGCTGCATTACCTGCTCACCTCTTCCCAGCCAAATTTTTCTTTCTTATAAACCAGTGGCCTGGCGGTGAGCAAAAAGTCATCGGAAAAATCATGATTGAAGACCTGGAATTTTACCGACCACTCATCTTTCAGCAGACCGGGTATAAATTTTGAAAATAGCTGTTCAAAATTTTTAAAGCTTATATTTTCTTTGCAGATCACCATATAATCTGCATCAGACCTTGATACTATCTTTTCAACCAGGTTTGGCCATCTTGAGCAGATCTCCTGGGGCAGTCTGTTAAAATACTGAGCGTCAATATGCCCGGTCAACCCTTTAAACAGTTCTGCACCCAGGGTATCACCGCTCAGCTGCCTCCAGGTTCCATTAAGGTTTTCCAGACTGCCAATAAGTTCTCCATCCAGTACAATCCTCCAAGGCTCACCCGCACCAAACCTGATTAGCTGATAAACCTCCACTGCACCGTTTTTGCTTTCCAAAAAATATTCCAGCTCCATCATAATTAGGACTTTTCTTTCGTTTTAAAAATCAAATATAATTCTTTTTACTAAACAAATTAGTATTTACTAACATTTTTACTACAGCTTTATTTAGATTAAGTGCCTTTAAAACAGTATTCAGTTATTTTTGTTAACAATTATAATTGCTAATATTTTTAGTATTAATTTTGCGTATGCAGAATATATATTATTCAGCTCATGGGAGTAAAAGGAATGGAGACGGTCAAAAGGGATATCATTGGTAAGCTTCAGGAACAGATCCTGAGCCTTCAGGGCTGTAAGCCTGTTGGGGATGGCCTTGCCATGGATTTTGGCCTCGGCGAGATCAGTGAGTCTTTTCCCGGTAAGGTTTTTCCCCTTGCGGCAATCCATGAATTCCTGAGCACAAACCTTGAGGATGCAGCGGCAAGTGGCGGCTTTATTTCTGCGCTGCTGTCCACACTGATGCAAAAGGGCGGTCTTTGCATCTGGATCAGTGCACAAAGAAAAATCTTTCCGCCATCGCTGATCACTTTTGGCCTCTCCCCGGAACGCATCGTCTTTGTTGACCTGCCAAATGAAAGGGATGTATTGTGGGCGAGCGAAGAGGCGCTAAAGTGCGAAAGCCTGGCTGCAGTGGTGACGGAACTGGATGAGATCAGTTTTGCGCAGAGCAGAAGATTGCAACTGGTGATTGAAAAAAGCCGTGTAACTTCTTTTATTATCCGCAAAAACGCAGAAAAGCTCAGCTCCACCCTAGCGGCGGCCAGGTGGAAGATATCTGCCCAGCCGAGCGGATCGGTTGATGGCATGCCCGGCCTGGGCTTTCCTAAATGGAATGTAGAGCTGCTAAAAGTCAAAAATGGATCGCCGGGCAGCTGGACGATTGAATATAGAGGGGGATCTTTTAATGTTTTTCGGGAAATTATCGCCGAAACCGGAGAGATCAGAAAAGCGGTCTGATGCGCAAAAGATATATGTCCATATGGTTTTCTACCCTGCTAACCGACTGGATCCGCATCAAGCGGCCAGCGCTTAAAGCTTTGCCACTTGTCTTTTCAGATAAGGTAGGCAACCGCATGGTCATTACCGCGGTAAGTGATGAGGCTGCCTTGCTCGGCATTTATCAGGGCATGCCATTGGCTGATGCCAGGGCAATTGTTCCGGACCTGGAGGTGATCGAAAACCAGTGCCATAAATCAGAAAAACTCTTGAGGGCTATCGGGGAATGGTGCATACTGTATTCGCCATCAGTTGCCATAGAGGAAGGCCAGGGCCTGATCCTGGATATCAGTGGCTGCGCTCATCTCTGGGGAGGTGAAAGGGAATACCTGCGGGAGATTGTGAACCGCTTGCGGGCCTTAGGCTATTATGTCAGGGCTGCTATATCGGATACCATGGGCACTGCCTGGGCGGTATCGCGTTACGGCAAGGTCACCCCCATTGTTAAAAGCGGTGAAGAGCTCAGCGCGCTTTTGCCCCTGCCGCCGATGGCGCTCCGGCTTTCTGCCTTTGCCAGTCAAAAGCTGATCAAGCTTGGGCTGAAGACCGTGGGCAGCTTTATCTCCATGCCCCGATCGGTGCTGCGCAGACGTATCGGAGAGGAAAGCATGGAAAGGATCGAAGAGGTCCTGGGGCAGAAGGAAGAGCGGTTTTCTCCTATCACCGTTCCCGAAGTGTACAGTGGCCGCCTGGAAAGCATGGAGCCGATCCGTACACGCAAAGGCATTGAGCTGGCGATTGAAAAACTATTGACCCAGGTCTGTGCCCATCTGATAAGGGATGGCGTGGGCCTGCGGACTGCACAGCTGCAAAGCTACCGGATCGATGGCAAAATGATCAGTACCGAGATCGGCACCAATAGTCCCAGTGCCCAAATCGGCCATCTTTTTAAGCTTTTTTCACTAAAAATTGATCAGATCGAACCTAAAATGGGCATCGAGCTTTTTACCATGGAAGCCGCAAAGGTGGAACCGCTGGATCCAAGGCAGGAAGCATTATGGCTGGCAGAAAAGGGTGTGGAGGATCAGAAAGTAACTGAACTTCTGGATAGGCTCGCAGGAAAAGTTGGTCCGCAGGCCATTCAGCGTTACCTTCCCCAGCCACACCACTGGCCGGAGCGATCGATCAAAAAGGTGGATTCGCTGCGTGAGGCACTTTCTTTGCCCTGGCGGACAGACCGCTTGCGGCCAGTACAGCTGCTGAAAATCCCAGAACCAGTCCAGGTTTCTGCACCTATTCCGGATTATCCTCCGATGCTCTTCCGTTATCAGGGTATCACCCACCAGGTAAAAAAGGCGGACGGGCCCGAGCGCATTGAAAGGGAATGGTGGCTGGAAGAAGGCGAGCACCGGGATTATTACCAACTGGAGGACACTGAGGGAAAACGCTACTGGATTTTCAGATCAGGGCATTACAGCTCGGAGAAAACCTCCGGATGGTTTATACATGGATTTTTTGCCTAAATAGAGATGGAATGGAATATATAGAGCTACAGGTCACCAGTAATTTTAGTTTTTTGCGCGGTGCCTCACATCCCGAGGAACTCATCGATCAGGCTGCTGCAATGGGCTACCGGAAATTGGCCATTACCGACCGTAATACCCTGGCCGGGATTGTGCGTGCACATGTGGCCGCCAGGAACCATGAGATCCAGCTGATCCCGGCCTGCAGGCTTGATTTGCTAGACGCTCCTTCGCTACTGGCTTATCCAACGGACAGGGCGGCATATGGACGGCTTTCAGAACTGTTGAGCTTAGGTAATATGCGCGCGGAAAAAGGAAGTTGCCACCTTTACCGGGCGGATGTATTTAACCATTGTCAGGGAATAAAGTTTATCCTCATCCCACCCGATGGCTTGAACTCGCTTTTTGATTATGAAGCAGGGTTTAAATCACAGTTGGCAGATTTTAAGGCAGAACTGGGCAAAAACCTGTATTTGGCCGCAACCCGGAGTTATACCGGAGACGACCATAAAAGGCTTTTCAGGCTGGACCAGTTGTCGCAAGCACTGGACATTCCCCTTATTGCCACCAATGATGTACATTATCATCATCCTCAGCGCAGAGAGCTTCAGGATATACTGACCTGTACACGGGAAAAATGTACAATCCAGAATGCCGGTTTCCTGCTCCACCAAAATGCCGAGCGGCATTTAAAAGATGAGGCAGAAATGACCAGGCTTTTCCGGCAGTATCCTAATGCCATTGCCAACAGTGTGCTGCTGGCGGAATCCTGCCAGTTTTCTTTGGACAGTCTTGAATATGTTTATCCCGAAGAGATTACCTCTGGTGGACGCAGCCCGCAGCAGGAGCTCACCTACTTGAGCTGGAAAGGTGCCAGAGAAATGTTCGGAGATGAAATCCCTGAAAAAATATCGGCCAATATCAATTATGAGCTGGCTTTCATGGAGGAGATGAATTATGCTTCCTATTTTCTCACAGTTTATGATATCGTGAAGTTTGCCCGCGATAAAGGAATTTTATGCCAGGGCCGCGGCTCTGCTGCCAATTCTACGGTATGTTATTGCCTGGGCATTACCTCAGTCAATCCCACCAAGTTCGATCTGCTCTTTGAGCGCTTTATTTCCTCTGCCAGAAATGAACCGCCCGATATTGATGTAGATTTTGAACATGAGCGAAGGGAGGAAGTGATCCAGTACATTTACTCGAAATATGGCCGTGACCGCGCGGCCATTGTCGCTACAGTCACCCAGCAGCATCAAAAAGGGGCGATCCGGGATGTCGGCAAGGCAATGGGGCTTTCTGTAGATACGGTGAGTAAATTATCAGGCGCAATCTGGGAATTTACCGATGAATGGTTCGAGGAGCAGCGCATAATTGAGGCCGGCCTCAATCCCAGGGACCCGCTTTTAAAAAAAGTACTGCAGCTGACCGGTCAGATGATGGGTTTTCCCCGTCAGCTGGGCCAGCATACCGGGGGATTTGTGATTACCCGGGGAAAGCTGACCAACCTCTGCCCTATCTTAAATGCGCGTATGGCGGACCGTACCAATATTGAATGGAACAAGGATGATATCGATGCGCTGGGTTTTCTTAAGATCGATGTGCTCGCTCTTGGCATGCTTACCTGCATCAGAAAGGGATTTGATCTGGCCAAAAAGCATTATGAGCTGGATTTAACTTTGGCCAAGATCAACGAAAGGGATGATCCAAAGGTTTATGAGATGATCAGCCATGCCGATACCATTGGGGTTTTCCAGATCGAGAGCAGGGCGCAGCAGTCCATGCTGCCACGCCTGAGGCCAAACTGTTTTTATGACCTGGTGATCGAGGTTGCCATTGTACGCCCCGGCCCGATACAGGGCGATATGGTCCATCCTTACTTAAGACGTCGGAATGGTGAGGAAGCTATTGAATATCCTTCACCGGAACTGGAAGAAATATTGGGGCGCACGCTTGGCGTGCCCCTTTTCCAGGAGCAGGCAATGAAAATAGCCATTGTCGCCGCGGGGTTTACCCCGGCCGAGGCTGATGCTTTACGGCGCAGCATGGCCACTTTCAAGTTCAAGGGACTGGTGAACCAGTTTGAAAAAAAACTCATCGAGGGGATGCTTGAACGCGGCTATAGTGAGGATTTCGCCAAAAGAATCTTTAGGCAACTTGAAGGTTTTGGAAGTTATGGCTTTCCCGAAAGCCATGCAGCAAGCTTTGCATTATTGGTTTACGTTTCCTGCTGGCTGAAATGTTATTATCCCGATGTTTTCGCAGCAGCGCTGCTCAACAGCATGCCCATGGGATTTTACCAACCGGCACAGATCGTGATCGATGCCAGGAACCACGGCGTTGAAGTCCGGGCAATTGATGTTAACTATTCTTGTTGGGACAACTTACTGGAGGAAAAGAGTGGAAATTACCATGCCTTGCGCCTGGGCTTTCGTCAGATCAAGGGGATTACGGCGGAGGAAATCGAATTGCTTGTCAAAGCAAGAAGCCTCCCTTACCGAACCATACCAGAGATCATGGATGCTGGGGTATCCCAGAATACGCTGGAAAGGCTGGCTGATGCAGATGCGTTCCGCTCGCTAGGGATGGACAGGCGGCAGGCACTTTGGGAAGTTTCAGCGCTTGCGGACCGCCCTGTTGGCGTTTTTGAAAGGCAGGCCTCTGAAAGCGAAAAGGAACCACAGTTATCCCTCCCCCTGATGAGCGATTCAGAGCACGTGGTACAGGATTATGCCACAACGGCGCTATCACTCAAGGCACATCCGGTAAGTTTTGTACGCGAAAAGCTAAGTCTGCTGAAGATCCTGTCCACCAAAGAAACAGCAGAGTCCTGGGACGGCAGAATGGTGAAAGTGGCTGGACTGGTTCTGGTGCGCCAGCGTCCGGGAACTGCCGGTGGAGTCTGTTTTATTACCATTGAAGATGAATCGGGCGTAGCCAATCTGGTAGTTTTTCAGCAGCTTTTTGAAAAATACAGAAAGGAAATTTTAGGTGCAAGGCTACTGATGGTAGAGGGAAAACTGCAGCGTGAGGGCGAGGTGGTTCATGTAATTGTGAAGCGGTGTTTTGATCTTACCGGGATGCTTAAAGGGCTGACAGATGCCGGGCAGGAAGAACTTCCGCTGCTGACGCTTTCACGGGCAGATGAGCGGTCACCATTTCCTGCAGAGAACAAACGTACCCAGAAAAGAGAACAGCCAGATGGAACAGTCTTTCCAGCTGCACGGAACTTTAAATAGCATTTAGCTGAACGCTACCTCGGGATACCTGCAGAATAATGATTAAGGGGCATTTCGCATCACTTTTAAATAATACATGAATGAGTTTAAAACTTCTATGGGTGATGGAAACCGTAGTTTGTTATGATAACCTGGCTGCTGGTCAATAGCAGATTTCGGAAAACTTAACACGGGCAAATCTTTACGGGGACTTATATATCTAAAATTGTACTGATATTAAATATTTCAGGGGGAAAGCAATTTCTGGTTTATATTGTTATATCAACATGCAGAAATGTATAAAGATTTCAGCCGCTATTTTGGATATTGCTACAAAACGCGGTACAGAAAAAAGCACCTGTCCGTCCGAAGTTGCGCGTATGCTCTTTCCCGGTAATTGGCGTGAAGAGATGAAAAGTGTCGTCCAGGTGGCTATTGGGCTGCACCGTCAGGGCAAGGTGCTCATTACGCAAAAGGGCAAGTCTGTCGATGTTGACCATATTAAGGGGCCGGTGAGGATCAGGATTGTCTGAGATTAAGGTCCATGTGATAAATTCTTGTTAACTGGTTCCCCTTTGCCATATTTAGTTGCAAATGAGATGTAGACCCTGGGAAATATCAAAGCTGTCGTTCATCGGAAAATCTGCCGGATTAACGGGAATGCCCGCAACCAGATCTGTGCCGCCCCATCATTCTCCAGCTTTGCTACCGCATCCATCCGTGACATGGCAGATTCGGCCTTGTTCCTGATCTCGCTTCTCCCAGCGATATCCATTCGCCATGCAAGCACATTAAAATGTGCCTTCACCGGTATGCTCGACATCGCCACTGCCACCGGCAAATAATCATTCACTGCATCCCTCGCCGCAGCATACTGATCATGGCAAAAACCAACGTAAAAAAATCACAGATCCGGGCGATAGCCCGGCTGCTGAAGAAAAGAAACCCGATACACCAGAAAAGAAACCGGATGCACAGGAGAGCAAAACAGTACCTGAAAAAGAGAACGGAGAAAAGGTATTAAGCACCTTTCAACGGCGCTGGAACCCAGTCTGAGGAAATGCTGGATAGCCAGGTTCTTAACGAAAAGCCCTTTCAGGCCCAGCTAACTGGTCTTGGCACGGTATTGATTAATATCTCCCCGATCCTTGAAGCAGTGGTACAGCAACTCTTCAAGCTATTCTCCGACAGCCCCGCGGCACCTTAAACGGTAAAGACGCCCTATAAACCCGCTGGTAATTACGGGAGAGAGGATCAGTGGATCTAACTTCAAACTACAGGCTACTGCCCTCCGCCATATAAAGCCGGTAAGCAGCCACAGAACTGTTGTCCCCTCCAACAAATGCCCTACCCTTATTAACAAAGGAATATCCCCTTTCAATACCGCCCCGGTCAATTGCCGGCGTGCCGATATTCTCAGGCACCTTGATCCAGCGATTGCCTCCAATATCATACTTGTAAACATCAGCCGTTAAAGCCCCCTGTACCGTTAATCCTTTGGCAATATAACCCTGGTCCTGGTATACAAAACTGGTGGCATACAGCCTTGCATCAGGAAAATCGGCCAGCTTGGTCCAGGTTTTGGTGGCCGGATTATAGCTGTGGAACTGGAACATGCCAGTATTGGTTGCCCCGCATCCAAAGTAGATTTTTTCATCCACTACGAAGGCACAGGGGAACACCCGCTCACCGTTGCCAAATTCAGTAGGGTAATCGGTCTCTTTTTCCCAGCTATCGCTGGCAATACTATAGCGGTAAAAATTGCTGTTTGGCAGGAAATTCCCAAAAGGTTGCGGGGCACGCCCCATCCCAAAATAAATATACTGGCCAACCGAAATTATCACCCCGCTTTGCCTCATACCAGCCATATAGGTTGCCTTTTTTGTCCATCGGTTTCCCGAAGGATCATATTCCCAAAAATTGTTCAAATCAGCCTGGCAATACAAATATGCTTTGTTTCCTGCAACAGTTACGTGCGCTGACGTGAAGGTAAAGGGTATCTCTGATTTTTCCCATGAAAAATCTTCGGGGCTGAATTTCCAGACATATTTCTTCGCATCAAAAACATCTTTGGATGAGGCAATCACATAGGAAACACCATTAATGGTAAAAGCCCCGGAATTTGTATAACCTGAAAACGGCACCTGATTACTCACCATAATCCATTTGTTCAACACCTGCAGCCTTACCGGACAGACAATCTCGTAATCCAGCATTTTATAAACGACCCTGGCGCTGCGCTTTGGATAAGGGCCATTGGGAATATTGAGTGAAAATCTGGTGGTACTACCGGTATTGAGTACTGCATCATTGCCTTCGAAACTCAGCAGGTTTTTGTTCAACACCGGATGGAAGTTTTTGCCTTCTACTACCACCACATCATTTACATAGCCTGACTGCGGAACAACCAGCAACTCAGGTTTACGGATCACAAAGGGTATGTTTGTATTAATGGTTTGCACCTGGGCTTTCAGGGAAATCAGTGTTTTGCTAAACTCAATATCATCCGGTACGATTACTTTTAATTCCCGCCTGGAATAACTCACCACCTTTGCAGCTGTACTGCCAAAACTTATCTGGTTTCCATTCAGGTACCTGGAGAAATAATCCCCCTTGATCACAACCGTATCGCGAAAAGTACCCAAGGTCGTGTATTCATCAATCCTGGGGGTGTAGAGCGAAAAAACCTTGCTAATCGTATCGGTCTTTGCCCCATCGCTCAGCGTAATGAGCGGATTGAAATTACGGATATCTGCCGGAACGGTTATCCTGATCAGGCTATCGTTCATCGAAACCAGCCCCCCCGAGCGGTCACCAAATTTCACTGACAGACTGCGTCCTGTAAAATACTTTCCTTTCAGGGTAAGGGTATCCCCGATTAAAGCCTTTGAAGGATAAATGGAATCAATTTTGATTTGTTTTGCCCCGCTTGCCAAGAATTTCTTAACATTAAAAATCTTGAATCCATTCTCGGTCAATAGATAAGTAGTCAGGTAATAAAGTGAATCTTTCTGAATACCATAATTGATATCGGTTTTAAATTCACCGACTGAAATTGGACTATTAACAGTATAATATTGAGGATTTTTGGTAAAAAGACTATCCCTGGCAATAATAAAGCCATATGTCCTGGCATTTGCAGGCACCTTGTTCACCTTACCAAAAAAAGTTGCCCCGCCGTCCTGATAAGTGGTAGCGGAAAGGGTTTCAATATCCGGAGAAACGGTTTCGCTGCCCGGACCGGGTTCAGGTACCGGTTCATCTTTTTTACAGCCAATATAGATCAGGCCTAAAGCTAGCAAAGCAGTTAACAGTGCCGAACGAAAAAATTTCATGAGCGTTAAATTGATTTGGGCCAAAGGTAGCTTATTCCTGTCAATTTTAATTTTGTGCGGCATCATTTATCTTTTGGTTAACCCTATATGATTTTTGACAGCAGTGTCAAAAGAATGCCTGCATCATGGCAGCACAAATAAGATCGAGGGAAGGAAGAGGTTAAATACGCCAGATCACATTACGGTGCATACCGGCCAGGAACATTTTGACCTTGTTGATCTTGCCAAAAGGGGCTTGACCACAGATCGCAATAATTTCAGGGAATTTGAACGCTTTATAAGCAGGAGTTTCTATCAACGCGATAAACTGGAAATCATTTCCCATCCGGGAGGACGGAGCCCTGATATACTCATCAGCCTTCCCGGGGAAAAAGAAGATGTGCCCATTCACCACCTCGGCGATGGCGTAAAGGCCATTAATCATTTTTTGGTTTTATATTTTTTTAGCATTTATATAATAAAATAATACCCTGGGAAAGGCTTGATTTTTGCTTTCGAAAATATGCCCTGTATAGCCTATAAAGAGTAATCATTTCATTAATTAGTCAAGAAATATTTTCATGACTATAATTGTAAAATGTTAGGAGATTGTTTCTCCCAACATTTTATTTTATGACTTTAATGCTGCAGCACCGGCAGTAGCCACTTCATGATCCTGGTCAACGGTTCCGCCTGAAACTCCGATCGCGCCGATGACCAGACCATTTTCATTTTTCAAAACCACACCGCCGGGGAAGGTGATCAAACCACCATTTGAATGCTCAATATTGTATAAAGGTTGCCCGGGTTGTGAAAGCTTTCCAATTTCACCTGAATCCATATCAAAAAACCTCGCAGTCTTTGCTTTTTTAATGGAAATATCAATTGATCCAAGCCATGCATTGTCCATTCGGTGAAATGCTTTTAAATTGGCACCTTCATCAACAACAGCGATATTCATGGGTACGCCAATCTCTTTCGCTTTGGCCTTGGCTGCCAAAGATAATTTTTCTACGATTTCTAATGTTAAGCTCATATGTTTAATCTTGATTAAATGTATGAGCTTAACATCATTAAAAGTATATTGTTCTGGTACACAAAGTTTTTTGTTATTCTTTAGCAGAATATTCGATAGCAGTCACCTATTATCATTTGGTGTTCCATTTAAATAATCTTATCCCGATACCACAAATAATATAGCATAAGCAATAGATATAAGCACTGAGGTACTGGTAGCGGAAGACCATGTTTGCGCAGACATGCGGGTAGCCAGCATCATTTTCATGGCACCATGGGGCGAATAATGCATATATGTTTTGACTTGTTCTCCAAGTGTACCCAATTCACCGAACATGCCAACCATAATGAAGATAAAATACACCATCCGGGTAGTGGCATTAACGGTTTCAGGATTTTTGATCAGGCCAACAATTTCGCTGATGGAATTTACGAGGATATATCCTGACCACCAAGGGCACTGTTTTTCTTAAATTCGGATGGACTCAGCTCAAACTGTTTTCTAAAGCACACACTAAAATACTTTGCATTGTTAAATCCTGTTTTATAGGCCACCTCTGCAACAGATAAATCAGCATTTTCGAGCAGATAGGCACTTCGTTTCAATCTGATATTTAGAATAAATTCTTTTATTGACATCCCAACAATATCATGTATTTTCTGATACAGAATTGTTCTCCCGGTATTCATATCCGACACAAATGAATCAACCGAATAATCGGGATTGGCCATATTTAATTCGATAAATTTCATTGCTTTTATCAAAAGTTCCTCATCCATTGAGGTTATGGTAATATTTGAAGGATCAACAACCAAGCGTTTGCTGTACATCTCCTTCATTTCCTGCTGATTTTTTAAAATGGTATCAATCTGCTGCAATAGGTAATCTACTTCAAAAGGCTTATCAATAAAAACTGTAGCACCAAATTCTAGAGCTTTAACTTTATTCTGATTTTGCTCGCCCATTCCCGAAATCATTACAATAGGGATATGACTGGTTTTAAAATTCTGGCGTAACCGGCTGCAAATTTCGAAACCATTACAATTGGGCATCATTAAATCGGTAATTACCAGTTGCGGGTATATTTTTTCGGCCTTGATAACTCCCTCTACTCCATCGCTGGCGGTATAAACATTATATTTTTCGGCCAGCCTTCGTTCTAAATAGGTCCGCATTGCCGGGTCGTCTTCTATAAGCAGAATGCTAACGGCTTTTCTTGCGTTTCTTACCGCGTTATCAGGTTCTGCCGATTCAAGTATAATATCATCAATTTCCGAAATGGTATAATCGTAAATATTTCCCTGAATGTCTCCCGAACCAGTTTCTTTTTTAAAGGGAAGAATAATCGTAAAAGAAATTTTATTTGTTTTGTTTACCATCCAGATTTCTCCTTCAATAGCATCAACCAGTTTTTTCACAATGGCGAGGCCAAGACCAGAGCTTTCCTCGAAAGTAGGGCGGCGTGATGATAAACGGTTAAAGGAAATGAAAAGCCCCATAATCTGTTCTTCAGAAAACCCAGCTCCTGTATTAAGCACTTCAATCGAAATGTATGCTTTTTCGGGATGATCAATCCTATCGCTTAGTCTCTTCTTTTCCTCCTGTGTAGATTCGTAAATACGCACACCAACGTAGCCCCTATTTGTAGTATACTTTAGTGCGTTAGAAAATAAGTTGGTTAAAATGCGCTCAATAATATCATAATCAAAAGCCACATATAAATGATCTGTGTGTGCATTAATGCTCGTTTCTATTTCTTTTTCGTTCGCATACAATTCGAACAAACCAAAAACATCACGCACAAAACTGATCAGATCGCCTATTTGCGGATTCAAGGTAACTTTCTGACTTTCAACCTCCCTAAAGCGTAAAAGCTGACTTACAGTTCGGTGTATTCGACCCACATTTTTCTCAATCAACTGAATATAACTAGCGGTTTGATTATTCTGCACAAGCGTTTCTCTAAGTTGTTTAAGTGGTTCTAATACCAGTGTGAGAGGTGTTTTTAGATCGTGAGAAATATTAGTGAAAAAATCGGTACGAGCCTGGTTTAAGTCGCGCATATTTTGTTCTTTAAGCGCCTCAAGTGCCAATCTTTCTTTAAAAACCTTTTTATTGGTATAGTACCGCATCACAAAAAACAAAAGTACCAGCACCATTAAACTATAAAACAAATACGCCCACCACGATAGAAAAAACGGCCGATTGACATGAAAATAAAGCCGCGATACCTGCACGCCCCATACCCCATCGTTATTTGAGGCTTTCATTTCGAAAATATAATCGCCGCTTGGCAGGTTAAAAAAGTGCACAGATCGTTGAGTTGGGTTAATAAGCTGCCATTTATCGCTAAGGCCAAGCATGCGATAAGCAAACTGATTTTTATCGGCCGATAAATAACTGTTTGACGAAAAACGGACTTCTATATTGGATTGCTGACTGGAAAGCTGAATCTTCTCCTGGTTTTGGCTTCCCAAACTCGAAATATCTTTTGATAATGGCGAACCGGCAGTATTTGCCGTTACCAGGTTGTTGTTGATCAGAAATCCGGTAAAAAAAACCAGGGGCTTTTGGGGATTCTTGTTCAGGTAGCCCGGATCGAAAAGGATAAAACCATTTGTACCACCAAAAAGCATTTCGCCTTTTTTGGTTTTATAGGCCGAGCGCATGTAAAAAGAGCCACAACTGTTTTCGGTATAAAACCGTGCCTTTTCAAATTTCTGCATTTTCTGGTCATAGCAATAAATCCCTTCGCTTGTACTCAGCCAAATATTTTTCTTTACCTCATCTTCCAGGATGGCAAATACCATTTTCGGGATAAAACCGTTGCTGTTATTAAAATTGAGGTATCTGCCATCTTTTTTTAAAATATTTATGCCTTTTCCGGAGGTTCCAAGCCAAAGGTCGCCATTTGAGGCTTCATGGTAGCAGCGCAGATGGTTAATCGAATAAGGTCCATTTTCAATAAAATAATGTTTCAGCACTTTAAGGCTTTTCCGGTCAACGATATACAATCCCTGATGGGTAACCAGGCGCAGATGATCTTGCTTATCAATATAAACGGCTTCTATTTCTACATCTAACGGTATATTATCATTTCCAACAATCCTAACCATTTCAGGTAAAGCGCCTGGAATACCGCTCTGCTTATAAAAAAAGGGCTTATCGGGATCTGTCATCCACCAAGCACCGTCATTATCGTGTATAAAATCGTAAACGGTGAGCGGCAGTTTGCTCTGGGGCGATAGAAAGCCAAGATTTTTAAATCTTTTCCCCAGGGTATTATATGATGAAATTCCGCCGTTAAAGGTAGAAACGAAGAGTTCTTTTTTCACCTCATCAAATCGCAAATGTTTAATTAAATTGGAATTTAATCCGCTGGTGTTCGACTTCATAAAATGAAGAAAAGAGTCATTTTCCCGGTTCCAGAAGTTAAGTCCACCACCTTCAGTTCCAATCCATATATTGCCCGAATTATCTTCTGCAAAGCCACTTACTACCGGATGGTTAAGGGCACCAGAGCTGGGCGCAAAATACCGGATATAGGCATCGTAAAGTGAGCAATAGGCAATTTTGCCGCCATAGGTTCCTATCCAAACACCTTGATCAGGATCGCCGTAAATGGTCCAGATGGAATTATTGGGGAGCGAAAAAGCATCATTTAAATTCATTTTCAACAGCTTACCACTTTTTTCTACGGGATCGTAAAGAAACAGGCCAGCCTGTGTGGCCACCCATAAAGTACCTGCCTGATCCATAAATATCTTTTTCGATATGGTTGGTAAAGCTCCTGTTGATGTTATGGGGATTCGCTTTTTGATTTTGCCTGTAGCGTTTGTGACAAAAATTCCACCTTGTTGGGTCAGAAAATAATAAGCTCCCTGGTACACTATAGCATCATTTACAACATTTGAGGGAGATTGAAAATCAGCAAAGGGCACAAAACAGCGTTTCGCTGTTTCTAACTTGTAAAGCAGGTTTTCCTGCGAAAGGTAAATCTGACCTTCTAAACTGATAATGCTGTTGAAATATTTTTTGGTTGGCAGCGGAAAACGGGTCGAAATTCTATTTTTTTGATTGTATACCAGCACACTGTCTTCTGAGAGCATGTATAAATTACCATCGCTATGCAGACACACCGAGCGTATTTTGCCGGGCAAAATTAAATCAAAAGAAAACCGTTCGTAATTAAATTTTAACAGTCCATGGTTTGTTGCCAGAAATAATTTTCCTTTTTTATCGGTAATTAAAGTACCGTAGGCCCACTTTACTTTAGGGTTGCCTGCCGATACAAGATCGTTTAACTGATAAAAGCTATTGCCATCGTACATAAAAACAGCATCGGGTCCGGTATACCAAATGCGCCCCAAGCTATCTTTGCTAATGCTCTGTATACCGCCATAATAGGCTGTTTCGGGCATTATATGGAAGCGGTAGCGGGAAATATCTATTGCAAAAGCACCCTTAAGCAAAAAGAGATAAAAACATAAAAGCAAAAAACCGGTTTTCCGCATTACCATAATTATAAAATCAATCTAAGCAATTAAAATATAAGCAGTTTGAATTTACTACAATATCTTTTTGTTCTCATTTCTTAAACTGCCGTTTTTAAGGATTTACAGCGCAGAATAAAACAAGTAAGCTTTTTACCAGCAAACGAGCTGCTAAAAAGCTTAAAAAGAAAAACAGACTAATTATTGAACTTGCACATTTATGAGTTTCAACCAACCTTCCTGAGTAATATCGCCATTAACGGCCAACTTAATGCCCGGCTGATTTTCTTTGGTTACATCTATTATCGCCACAGCCCAGGTATAATTTCCAGCCGGAACACTTAAACTTGTTTTTAACTCGTAAGTTGCCGGGCTGTTCTTTAACCAGGTTGAGGGCTCTGCCTTGGTATCGATAATTACTTTTTTAACATTGTTACTGCCATCTAACAAGGCGAAAGCCACTTTGTATTTAAAGTTCCATTGCGGTATGTTGTTTGGAAAATAACCCCAGCCCATGTTTCTCCAGCGGTGGGTAATGGTAATTTCGGTGTTACCGCTGACCTGCTCAGGCAAATAAACCCGATCCGGGTATAACCGATAACCGCCCTCTGAAATAAAACGCTGGGTAAGGTTAAATGCTTTTGAAAACCAGCTTTCGATATCTCCAACACGGAAATCCATCATGTTTACACAAGCTTCGGCCGATGAATCGAACTCGCCCAGGCGTACATCTTCCGGATGTCCTTCCCTGTACTTTCCACTCGGATCGATCCAATAACGGTGCGTACCACTGGTAATCCAACCGCCTTCCATAACAATCGGACGTCTGAAATTCCAGGTTTTGGCAAAATTCTTTTCCCAGCTCTGATAGTAGTCTGTCATTCCAAATGCATCCTGACGAAGGCTATAGCCTTTGTTAATAGCCATTTCCAATAACCGGGTACTGTTGGTATTAACGGCACCGCCACTGGCAGGATCGCCAATAAGGCGGTGGTAAGTCATCAATAAAGGCACCTTAGTGAAATATTGCGTATATAAAGTGGTTATCCAATCCATTACTTCTGTTTTGTACTTTTCGGTATTGGCAACTGTTGCCGTACTGGGATCTTCATAGATTACGCCGTGCCCTTCTCCCCATTTACCAAGGCCATAACCATCAATAAATGCTGTACGCTTAGGGTCGTTAAAATCTTTGGCCAACTCTTCAATAAATTTGGCATAATACTGCTGAAAAACAGGATCTTGTGGATAAGGCGATTTCCTGTCTGGAAATTTGCTATCAACCAAATAATACCTGGCACCGGCATCAATAACAAACTGCGGTGTATTCAGGCCCTGATCTTGCCCATCGGCAACAAAACGGAAAGCAATGGGCAGTCCCCTATCATTTGCGCCTTTAATCATTTTATAAATTGCAGTACTCGGATCTCTCCAGGCGTAAACGCCATTACGAGGGTTAAAAGTAGCCCAACTGGTGCGAATATAACAAGCAGATGCATAATCAATGGCCTTAACGGTCTTGCCAAGATCGGGAACATAGTATTCGGTATCCCAATAGGAAGCTTCGCCCGAACCCGAACCATACATTACCCATCCGTTCATGGGATTACGGAACAGCGTACTCCTGTTATAATTGGGCTTAACTAATGTACCTTCGGCCTGGGTGGTATCTTTCCCTTCATTTTTTTTACATGCCAGTACCATTACGCACAATAAGGTCATTACAGCTTGCGCAATCAGCATTTTATAACTTAACTTTTTCATCTGTTTATTTTTTTACCTGAGGTTATGAACCTTAACAATGATTTGATTTATCTTTTTTCTGCCAGAATAGTCATGTTCCGAAGGTCGAATATTACAATATTTGCCCCGGTAGGAACGGTATAATACGAGTTGCGCTGGGCACTGGTAGAGCCTCCTGAAAGGGTGGCCACTGTTCCCAAAGTTAGGGCCAGATCCTGAGCGGTACTTGTAGCAGTTAATGGCGCACTAAAGGCATAAGCCAGGTTTTTATTATTATCGGTTCCTCCGTAAACAATAAATTTGGTTTTGCCCACTCTCCCTCCGGTATACACCAGTATCTGTGGATCGGCCAAACTCACTTTACAGTCCATTTTAATTGGTGTTCCGAAACTGTTAATGGCACCATGCATCCACAGCTCGCTTATGGTGGTGGTTTGCGCCACTCCTCCATCGCCATTCCAGTTTACAACCTTTGGCATAAGAGCCTGTGCCGGAGAGTAAATGGTTGCTGTAGCCTTTTGCATGTTCACTACTACGCGGTATTGCCCGGAAGTTTCAATTTTCCATGAAAAGGCAGTTTCACGCATTTTAATATCAGTGGTGGTTCCGTCTTTTAAAATCGTGCTGGCATCAGCTGAGGCGATATAATTGGTAGCACCATTATATTCGACCGGAATTTGCAATTCACCGGGCTGCAGATTTAATACGTAGGCATATTGATTAACGTTTTCTACAGTTTTTGGCATTTCTACCTTGCTTAATCCGGGTACTGCGCTGCCACCTAAAAATACTTTATCCGCATCGAATACCACTGTTCTAATTGGCGTAACGTTAACCTGTACTGTCCGCACCTCGGGCGATTCGAAAGTAGCACCACCCTCCCATTGGGCAACTACCCTAAACTCGAGCGTAAACGGCTTATTTGTAGGGATGCCCCATTTTTGGTTTGCCCAGTTTTGCAATTGCTCTGAGGTAAAACTCTTGCTAAAGGTGCCATCGTCTTCGTAGGTCATAATGGCTGTTGAGGAGCCGAAATTATTGCCCACAACATCGAGCTTGGTAATATAAGAAACCAGGTGATCGTCTGATTGTGGCCTTGCCGCCTTCCAGGTGAAGGTAACAATATTTTTTGCCAGGTTATTTTCATCGAGCGCAATACTGGCCGATGATGTATTAAGCGCCAGTTGCTCCTGAACCTTATCGATATCTTTGACTCCTTTTTTGCAAGCTGCAAAAGCGATCAGGATGAACAATAAAGGCAATGTTTGATATAAATATTTTAGTTTTTTCATCTTATTTATAGCGTAAGCTTCATTTTACTTTATTCTGCTGTGTTTTCAAAGGGTAAGATTGAAGGGTCGTTTAATCTATTTACCGTAGCCCGGGTTTTGCGGAAACGGTGCATCGCGATTGGCATCAATTATAGCTTGTGGAATAGGCCACAGCGTATAATTAGCATTCATTTTATCTTTAATGGCGGCATTGTACATTTTTACCCGATCTACCAGTTTATTGGTACGGATTAGGGTAAAACGACGGCTCTCTTCGCCCACCAGCTCGCGGATGCGTTCATCAAGCAGAAAATCCATCGTCATTTGGCCTGCATTTATTATTGGCGTACCTGCACGTTTCCGTACTTCATTTACAGCGTCAGCTGCCTTTGATGGGTTGCTTTGCCCCAAATAGGCTTCTGCAAGCAATAAATAGGTTTCGGCCAAACGAAATTTCATGCGGTCTTTATAACTTCCTGTTAAACTAAGGTTTTCGGCACGGCCGTAGAAGAATTTGGTAATCGCCGGAAAAAGGCTTTTGGTCGAAAACCAGGTTTGCTCTGTTATACTGGCCTTTTTCCCATACAATGAAGCCTCGCTTACATTATTATAATACCAATTGCGTTTAATGTTGTAGTTTGAATTGCGGATATCGGTTGCATCGAAAATACCGGCAACAGTACCGGTTGCGTTTGTACCTATTGTACCTACCCACCATTTCATTGGCGTTAACTGCGCCAGGCCACGTCCGCCCAAAGTATCGGCCAAAACAAAACCGGTTATAGCCGAATAGTTCGGAATCCATGCCCTTCGGGTCCAATCGTCAGAGTTGGTACCTCCGCCAATGGCATTAAATTCGAACTGCAGCACCCATATGCTCTCTTTATTGCCATTTTTTAACCTGTTTTGGTTGTTTTCGATAAACATATCGCTAAATACATCACCTGCCTTATCTTTATTTGCACCAAAACGTGTTTTCATCAGGCTATAATAGCCACTATTAATTACGGCTAAAGCAGCCTGCTCTGCCGGAACATATTCTTTATTCAACAGGTACATTTCGCTCAGCAAATGATAGGCCGCCCATTTGGTCAGTTTTCCGTCTTTTACCTGATCGGGGTTTGCAGGAAGATATTGAGATGCAAACTTCAAATCGTCTATAATATGCCCCAACACTTCGGCTTTAGGGGTACGGGTAAAATTGAGTTTAAAATCGTACAATATGGTTTCTACATAAGGTACATCGCCATATAAATACACTAACGTACGGTAAGCGTAGGCGCGGAAAAAACGTGCTTCGGCCTGGAAACGTTCTTTATCTGCCGGACTATCCCAGTTTGTATTTTTCTCTGAATAAATGAGCATTAAATTGGCCGACGAAATTAAGCTGTAAGCCCAGTTCCAGTAAGAACCTACAAATCTTTCAGAAGATGTAAGGCTAAGGTTGGCAAATGGGAGTAACGATGCATCGCTGTTAATTACATCGGCAATGTCTGTAGCAGCCTGTAAAGCCTCATACGGGCATGCGCCATTGTGGATATAAGCCCCGCCTTCGCCAAAAGTATTGTATTCGGAGCGGGTTAGCGCATAAAGTCCGGCGCTGCCTACTTCGAAGCCATAGGTACTGGTATAGGTATTGGTGGGCGCCAGTTCTGTTTTTAAATCTTCGACAAGGAATTTTTTACACCCGCTTACCGAAATTAAAAGTAAGAGCGCCAAACCTGTTTTTATAAAATTTTTCATGTTGTGGTATTGGTTAGAAGTTTACATTTAAACCGAACATGTAAGAACGTGCGGTAGGATAAGATGCCATCCAGGTATTGTCGTAGTTAAGTACCTCCCTGATATTGGAAAAAGTATCCAGATTATTAACACTCACATTTATATCAATTGCGCCTACGCCAAGTTTGCTGGCCAGTTGCTGCGCAACCCTATACCCAAGGGTAATATTTTTAACCTGTACATAAGAAACTTTTTTATAGTAACCATGGCCGGTAGTGTTAACATAACCTGGCGAAACAATGGTGGCATCGGGGTTTTCTGGTGTCCAATAGTTTGCATTGTGTACATAATTGGTAATGCCAAAAGTCCAGGCGCCAATATTGGCCATGTTATCATCACGCCACACACCAAATACACCAGTTAAAAGTGCCGATAGGTAGAAGTTTTTGTAATTCAGCCTGTTGCTTAACGAAGCGGTAAAACTTGGCATTTTTGAACCAATTATTTTTCTGTCGTTCGAGTTAATGGTTCCGTTACCATCTACATCCTCAAGCTTTGCTGCCCCGGCGGCAGCACCTGGCTGAACGCTATAATTTTCGCCCTTTTGCCATATCCCAACCATATTGTAATCGTAAAAAACCCTTAACGGCTGACCAATAAACCAGTTATTGTTGATGTCGTCGATTCCATCTCCACGCAATTCGACAATTTTATCACGGTTTAAAGAAAAAACCACTGTAGAGCTCCATTTAAAGTTTTTCGATTCGATATTGCGGCTATTCAATGTCATCTCAATCCCTTTATTCTGGGTTTGGCCAACATTATCCCAAATCTTGCTGTAGCCATTCATAATGGGCACAGTACGTATCATCAATAAGTTTTTGGTGTTAGAAAGGTAGGCGTCAATGGTACCACTTAAGCGGTTTTTAAATAGCTGGAAATCTACGCCGAGGTTGGTGGTATAAGTGGTTTCCCATTTCAGGTTTGGGTTACCAATGCCATCACCCGCCAGGTAAGCTGTATTAACGGCTGTTCCGCCATCGCCCCAAATGTATTTAACATTGGAGTAAAGCCTATCGAGCGTTCGGTAAGCGGTAATAGCCTGGTTGCCATTTGCACCGTACGATAGCCTTAGCTTTAAAAGGTCGATCCAGCTTACCTTATTTTTAACAAAATTTTCTTCGCCGATATTCCATGCCAGTGCCACAGATGGGAAAAAAGCATATTTATTGTTTTCGCCAAATACCGAAGCACCATCAGAACGGCCGGTAAAAGTGGCCATATATTTGCCTTTATAGGCGTAATTAAAGCGCCCCATGTACGATAGTAAAGCCGTTTCTGTTAAACCCGACGACATGCTCAGGTTACGGGCAGCAGTGCTCATCATGTTGTAACTGGTATTATCGGTTACGAAACCTTCACCGCTTTGCGTGGTACCCAAACTTTTGTTTTCGTTCATACTAAACAAACCGGTCGCATCAAAACGATGATCGCCAATGGTGCGCTCATACTTCAATATATTCTCCCAGGTGTAATCGTTATAATGGCTATTGCTGATACTGGCTTTTCCACCTACCAAACCTGCCTGTTCTCGCCCATCGAAAGTATCGCGACCGTAATAGGTACCTGTAAAGCCACTTCTATAGTTATAACCATAATTAGAGCGTAGTGATAAACCTTTAAGCGGCAGTTTAATATCTGCATATCCTGAAAGGAAAAAATTCCGGTTGGTTCTGTCCTGATCTGCATTTACGTTGCGCATGGGGTTAACAATGAGCGAATACTCCATTGGTTCGGGCACATAATAACCCGCCGCATCTTTGTATTTTCCGTAAGGACTCTGCTTAATGGCATGTTCTATATTGGGGGTAATGCCACCATCGTTTCTTTGTGTAAACTGTGTACCTACCCCTACGGTTAACCATTTATTAAAGGTCTGATCGATGTTTGCCGTAATATTAAGCCTTGATAACTTGGAATTGTAAACCACACCTTCCTGATCGAGCGATGAGGCAGAAGCCATATATTTTGTACTTTCGGTACCACCAAAAATGCTCAGTTGATGATCCATGGTGATCCCTCTTTTAAAGATATAATCCTGCCAATCGTTAGTAATTCCATTTTTATAATTTTCTCGTTCGGTAACACTGATAATATTACCTGCGATGGGATCGAGCTGATCGCCGGTGTAACCCAGTTTCAAACGGCCAATGTCTTGCTTAAATTTGATAAACTCATTTGGTCCCATTACATCGATGCGCTGCATGGGTTCGGCAAAACCGATTTGGCCTTTATAAGAAACCTGTGCTTTACCCAGCATTCCTCTTTTTGTTTGGATTAAAATTACCCCGTTTGAGCCGCGTGCACCATAAATGGCAACCGCAGAGGCATCTTTAAGTATAGTAAGGTTTTCGATGTTATTCGGATCGAGATCTACCAGCGAGCCGCTGTAAGGTATTCCGTCTAAAACAATAAGTGGATCGTTGGTTGCAGAGAGCGAATTTTCGCCGCGGATAAGCAGTGTTTGGTTCTGGCCCGGGGCGGCATTACCCGTAGTAATACTGAAACCTGCTACCTGCCCAACCAAACGGTCCATTAAATTAGGCGTAGAAACCATGTTAAGCTGATCTTTACCTACTACAGCCAATCCGCCGGTTACATCTTTTTTCTTTGCGGTACCATAGCCCACTACCACCACCTCATCCAGCTGTTTATCGCCAGCCATTTTCATATTTAGCACTCCCGAAGGGTTTATATTTGCCTCCTGGCTGTTAAAGCCTACATAAGAAAAAACCAACACGGCAGCTGGAGGCGCCTCGAGGCTATAGTTTCCATCTTTATCTGTAGAAGTTGCGCTGGTATTGTTTTTTACGCGTACCGATACCCCCACCAGCACTTCTCCCTTTTCGTCAGTTACTTTTCCCTTAATTTTAATGAGGTTTTGCTGCGCATTAATTTGGCTTGCCGAGAGTAAAAGCAAGGCAACAACCATTAAGCAGCAGTTAAGCTTGATGTGTATTTCTTTGATCATTTAGATTTATATATGGTTAGTATTTAAAGAATTCTGTTTTTGGGTTTCTGTTAGCTTGAAGATTTGTGTGTCATTTTTTTTCGATAGGCTTTCTGATTTTTGGTTAAAAATTTTGTTTGTAGGTATATTTTTTTTGTGTGGATATGTGTTGAATTGTTTATTGCACTACAACAAGGCCAACTGGCCGATAACCCAATTTGGCATTTTAAAGTCAAAGACTGGCTTCGATTTTTAGATGGTTTTTTAAAGCTTTATGATTAGTTGTCTTTGTGGTATCCGGTACTTTCAAAATACGTTGAATGCCTGACTGGTTAGTGCTCATAAACGATTTAGTTTTTGTATTTGGTTAATCACAAAACTATACACAAACACCTGTTGAGAGGGTTCGTTTTTGTACAGAAATGGTTTGTTTTTGTACAGCAAGCCCTGGAGACGCATTTTTTTAATAAAAAATGGAATAATTTTAGACTTACAAAAAATAAATGTTGGATCTATAGTTAAAGGCCTGACTATTTTATAACTGCAATAAAATAGCCAGCACCTGGCACACTAAAACCGGAAAAAAGAGCAGGTTATACTATAAAGATTTTACGGTTTTGCCTGCTACCTGTTTTAAATAATTTGCAAACTCATCGCTTACCGAGTTTGGCTTAAATTTAACCGATTTGGCCTGCTCGCCAAAAAGCACACTATACCAAATTAGGGCCCCTAAATATTTACCTGCATCATTTGCATGATTGGGGTCGAATGCCAGTTCTTGCTTATTCCAGAAGTAACCCACATTAATAGAATAGGTTTGATTGGGCAGATTTGGCGCAACCGGATGTTCAAAATCGAAACCCGAATCTTTTTTATACCCATATATTTTACTGTTTGCCACTGCTTCGAAGGCATCGCCAACAGGCAAAATTTTTGCCATAAGCTGTTTTGCCAGTTTATGGTAGGCTTCGCGCGATTTTTGCCACATTTCTTCCTGGCTTTTAGCCAGCTCCTCTTTGCCTATGCGGCCGAATTTCTTTGCATCAGTACGGTATGCCCAGGTTTGATGAATTACAATTTCGGCCTTTGGCTGTAGTTTTTTAACATATGCTACCAGTTTTTGTGCATAAGGGTTATAACTGGATGAATCGCCAGAAAGATATGAATATTGCTGAATCGTGATTACATCCCATTTACCTGCAGCAAGCAACATTTTAAGTGATTTTCCATTATATGGCTTTCCTTGTATGTCGCTTGTATCCTTTTCATACCTCTCTACATAGCCCCAGTGCTGTTCTAAAGAGTGCCCGCCAAGTTCTGCTCTGCCAATGGTTAAGGTCTTCCCTTTTTCTTTGGCTATTTGAGGTAAAAAAGCAGTCGCATTTTGAGAAAAACTGTTTCCTATTATAAATAACCGTAAAGTATTATGGTCGGTTTGCCCAAAAACATTAAGGCCACAAAGCAATAAAAAGACGAATAGTTTATTCCATTTAAGCTTTAAAAAGAGCTGTTTTTTCATAAAATTAGTTTTAACGTGATTTTGGATGGGATTTCATGTACTGATGTATTTCCACACCTGATAATAAAAATGCACCTACACCATAAACTTCTGTACTGTTTGCATCAACCTTATCCGGACTGGCACCAATGGCCTGCACATACCCTAGTTTACCGTCTTGATGAACGGCAGAGGTAAGCGCTACCCACGATTTTTTAACCACAGGCAAATAGGTTTTCTCGTCTAATAAGCCCTGGTTAAGCCCCCAAGCCATTGCATAGCAAAAGAAACCAGTTCCGCTCATTTCTTTAATGGGAAAACTGGCCGGATCGAGCAATGAGGCATGCCAGCTGCCATCTGGCTGTTGCAACCCGGCAATTCTACCAACCATATCTTTGTATAATTGAACAAATTTAGCGCGATCGGGATGGTTTGCAGGCATATTTTCCAACACCCTTACCAGGCCACCAAGTACCCATCCATTCCCCCTCGACCAAAACACTTTGGCACCATTTTTTTCTTTTTTATTAAAATAACTTTCATCTCTGAAATAGAGTTTTTCGGATGGATCGTATAAGAAATCGGTTGTTTTCCACCAAAGTTTACTCGCCATATCCAGATATTTCTGATCGCCGGTTGCTGTACTTAAATAAGCCAGTGATGGGGGCGCCATAAAAAGGGCATCGCACCACGCCCATTCTCTTTTTTGGATATTGTTTCTCCAGTTTAAAGGCTCGGTATGGGGAGCAGCCACAATGCTATCGGCCAGAAGCATAAAAGGGGCTATCATTTTCTTTTCCTTATATTTACCATACAACTGGGCGTAGGTTTGGCCAACACAATAATCGTCGGCATAAAAACGAATGTGGCCAGTATTCCACCCTACATCGTTTCCAATATCGACCAATGTTTTAAGGTATTTTTCGTTTCCTTTCATATTTCCAAAGGCGAAAATGCCAGTGTAGCAGGCACCGTTTGTCCAGTCGGCTTTTCGATGGGTAAAACCTGTGGTATTCCAGGTATTAATTTGCCAATCGGCCACACGTTTCATTATTTTAATTATATCGGCGGATCTAAAAGACGAATCGCGCGGATCATTTTTAAATGCTGCAAAGCCAGAAAGGTTTACGGTAATCAGGATTAAGGTTGCTAAAAAGCACAGCTTACGTTTCATTTTCCTATTTTTTGATCAAAATTTCTATTTTACTTCTTCAACTTTTAGCACAACACTTTTACGGGTTCCGTTCACTTTCGGATTAAAGCCAATTGTTGCCAAAAACTCTCCGGTATAAACGGCCTCGTTGCTCAGGCTGGTTTTGGTGTTTGGGTATAAATTGAGTTCTGTAATTTTATATTTTTTTGTAGCAGCCAATCCTTTCAATCTGATCGGCTCTTTCGATCCTTTATCGTACCGGTTATTCATCAGATAATTAAATACCACGGCCGCAGACTGATCGGCATTTACATACATCAATGCTGCCACATCATTTTTCCATGGATCGGATAAACGATACTGTTCGCCATGCCACACCAGCTCTTTAAAGCTATTATACGTAGTCACCGCCTGCTGGCAAAATTCTAACTCCACTTTATCCAGTTTGGCAATATCGATATCGAAACCCATTTTACCCATCATAGCCACATCGGTTTTAAACTTAAGGCTTTGCTTGCCCCAATCGGTAACATGATTTGAGCTTGCAATGGCCGGAAAGAAATACGAATACTCCCATTGGATGAAAATTCTTTCTAACGGATCGGTATTATCGCTGGGCCAAAATTCTGTAAAATATTTTAATGCAGCATAATCTACCCTACCACCGCCACCAGAGCACAACATCATCGGTACTTTAGGGTATTTTGCCCTGATTTTTTCCAAAACAGCGTATAAACCTTTAACATAATCTAAATATAGGTGCGATTGATTGGTTAAATGGCTTGAATAGGCATTATAAATTACAGCATTACAATCCCATTTTATGTACGCTAAATTTGGGTTTTTAGTAAAAAGACGATCAACAATGCCGTAAACATAATCTTGTACTTTCGGATTGCTTAAATCTAAAACCAACTGATTGCGGTATAGTTTTTCGGGCCTTTGAGGTTGTTTAATAATCCAATCGGGATGTTTTTCATAAAGTTCACTTTTAGGGCTTACCATTTCGGGCTCTAACCAGATCCCAAATTTAACACCATTGGCATCAGCCTCTTTAACTAAGGCACCAATACCATTTGGCAATTTCTTTTTGTTTTCTTCCCAGTCGCCAAGCGCTGCATTGTCGCTGTTGCGGGGATATTTATTACCAAACCAGCCATCATCCAATAAGAAAAGATCAACGCCAAGTTTTTTGGTATCGCCTAATAGCCGGGCCAGCTTTTGTTCGTTAAAATCGAAAAAGGTAGCTTCCCAATTATTTAGCAGGGTTAACCGCGACCCATTTCCATCCAAAATGCGGTAGTTTCGGGCCCATTTTTGCAGTTTTCTGCTGGCATCGCCTTTTCCAATGTTCGAAAAAGTAAATAAAAATACGGGGGTGGTAAAATCGGTATTGGGTTTCAGCTCGTAAGCCGATGCATGATTGTTTACACCCGCTATAATGCGGAGGTTATTCAATGGATCGAGTTCGAGCTCTATTTTAAAATTGCCAGACCATTCCATACTTCCATAAAGCACATCGCCATGATCTTCTGTAGCTGGCCCATTTAACGAAAGCATAAAAGTTGGTGGCTGGTACAGGTGGGCTCTGGTGCCAAGCTTACTATCTAAAACCTTAATGCCATGTGTTAATTTAGATTCTTCTGGTTGCATTTCTTTCGCCCAATCGCCATGGTATTGTTTCAGCCAGAAATCATTTCCTTTAAGGTATAAATTAGCCGATGCATATTTATCGAGCCTAACTGCTTTTTTCTCTTTATGGCTTATGTTTGTCCATTGCTCAACCACATCTTCATCTGCATAAACTTTATAATTTAGGCTAACTGTAAAAGGATAAACAGGATCTTTAAGCAAAATGGTTGTTAAAGAAACATTGTTATCAATCGCTTTGGTTTCGTAACTAACGTAATGCAAATCAAGCGAGGTATTTCCGTCGGCATGCACCACAGCTAAAGCAGGTTCGGCCAAATTTTGAGTACCCGAAGCGGTATAAGCTGCATTTAAAACGCCCGAATAATCATCACCTTGCTGATATAAACCTGCAATTTTACCATATTCCTCTTTATTACTCAGCTTTTTCCCAAAATATACAATCTTCGGAATACTGCCCTTGTCGGCTTTTAAAACAATTGCATTGTGTTTACTCTCTATCGGGATAAAAACCGATTGTGCTTTTAGGCCTGTAAGATTAAAAATCAGCATCAGGCAAACAAAAACACTCAAAAACTTTATTTCGTTGCTCACCATGCTTATTGTTTATTTTGGTATATTCTTACATAATCAACCTCGAATCTGGCCGGGAAAGTTGTTTTAGCAGGATCTCCCCCCTGCTTACCGCCAATTGCCAGATCGAACAACATATAATGTGGCTGTTTAAACGGATTGGTGTTGGTTCCGTTCTGATTAACCAGTTTATCAAGTTCCACCTTATTCAACAACTGATCGTCTACATAAAGGGCAATGCTTTTTTCGTCCCAATCCATTCGCCATATATGAAATTTTTTGGCCCAGGCCTGTCCTCCAAGCGAATCAATATCTTTTTCGACGCTAAACCATGCATCTTTTTTATTTTCGCCCATATAGGCTATATTGGCCAAAAGTTTTTTACGGTAATATTCCATCATATCGATTTCGCCAGTTGCGGGCCAGCTTCCTTTTGTGCCTAAAGTCCACCATGCGGGCCAAATTCCATCTCTGATATCTATTTTGCCACGCATTACAAAACGGCCATAAAGCCAGCTGTGCAAACCTTGTGTTTTAATGCTTGATGAAGTATAATTTGCCTCTTTCCGGTTCTTTTTCCAATCGTTACTTCCTGCTACAAAATTTGGATTGGCTTTATTCTCTTTTCTGGCTTCGAGAATTAAATTGCCCTTTTCGCACCAGGCATTATCTTTTTGGTACCATTGAAATTCTTCATTTCTTTCAAAACCTTTCTCAAATTTCCATTTATTGGCGTCAGGCGCTCCTTTATAGTTAAATTCTTCGGCCCAAACCAATTTATAGCCATCACTTTCCAGTTTTGGTGGTTTAGTTTTCTGCTGGGCCTGGGAGGTAAATCCAGTTAGCAGAATAGAAAAAATAAAAGTGTATTTAAATAAGTATTTGCTCATAACAGATCGTATTGCGCCAATAAAATACCCAGGTATTAATTTGGCATTTTAATGGTTTAATAAAAAAAGATGTTTGGTTTATTTATAGTTGGTTAAACTTAAAGGCATTAACGTGGGGAAAGTCCAGGCGTAATCATGCTTTGGATACATAATTGGCCGATAAGGGGCTACAAAAGCATCAAAATCGCTGCTGTGGTAAATCCCGTTCATGGCCTCGAGCAGGTTTGCTGGCCAAAAACCTGTTTCGGTATAAGTAGTGCCGGTATCGGGATTTTTAAAAAAGCTCCATTCTGCTGGATGTTGATTATAATACAAAAGGTAATCGAGTGCTTTTTTAAACGATGCACCATCTTTTTCGGCTGTAAAAAGGTTGTCGCCAGTTTCGTTATAAATTACCCAACTGGAAGCGGTAAGTGGAGCCAACGAAAAATAGGTATACCAAACGCCTTTTACCTGGCGTTTAACTTCTTCAACCATGTGCCCATCTGCAGCAATTTTATCAAATAGGTCTTTTCTGGTAAGTTCTACGTTTTTTTGAAAGTCGGCTTTATCGTTTAAATAAACATCGGCCAATAGTGAGGCAAACCTCGACCAATCGCCCGAATTATTATTTCTAAAACGGATGCTATTTGCAGCATCTCTGAAAACATTTTTTGTCCACCAGGTAAATTGCTCCTGATCTTTTGATTTCCATTTTTTATTGTTTTTTAACAGCTCGGCCGCCATCATTAAAGTGGTACCGGAGTATGACATTACCAAAGAACCATCGAGTTGCGAATATTTTTTGTTTATCGAGGCCCAGGCATTAAGAAAGTAAATTGCTTTTATGGCATATTTTGTTTTCCCTGTTAACTGATAAGCCAATGCGCAGCTGTAAGCAGAAAAACCATCTACCTGCAGGGCCAGCGAAGTTTTACGGTGCCCAACCTTATCTACATAAAAACCGGGGATACTAAAATCTTCAACGGCATGTTGTTGTACCAGCAAGGCAGAATCGGCCTTAACAATTAATGCTTTAAATGCTGCGAGATAAGGCTCTTTTTTATTTTTAATCTGTGTTTTAACAAAGTCTATCTGTTTTTGCGGATGCATGCCTCCGGGCCCATTGCTGGCATAAATTTTATTTTGAAAACCCAGCCAGGAAATGAGGCATAGGACAGTGCAAAGAATCAGGTTTTGCTTAAGCTTGTTCATTGGTGTTGCTATTTGGTTAAGTTGAGATTGGGCTCCAGTAACAATTTTTAAAGTTAAAAATTGATTTGTATTCTTCCCCGATCGATATTTCGAAGATAATGCCTATGTTTTAAAATTCGACAAGCTAATGGCATACTTATTCAATGAAAACGTTCCCAAAGAATGGGAACGTTTTCATAAAAATGTTGATACAAAACGAAAAAGCCCGTTAGTTTTACAACCAACGGGCTTAAACAAATGATAAGCGTTATTGTCAAGTAAACCCGGCTATCTCAAGCCGAGATTCTCATAGATCCGTACGTGAAGGTCTCCCTTCATACGGCTCTTATTATCCAACCATTGACTTCGTGTCAAGTATCCCGTGTGCGAAGATTGGACCTGGTTTTCTCTGTTAGTTACCATCTTTTAAGGCGGTTTTGAACCTAATTCCCAATGTGGAAATAAGGATGGCTGTCTAACAGATATACCCTTAAGCCAAATGATGGCTTTTAGTAAGCTCGTTCGGAGCTTCTTGTACTTATGACGTGCCCAGCGGGCAATCATTCGATTTACATTTTGCATAAAGCCCTTTAATTCTGTTCGGTAAAACTTACCGTAGTAATTGATCCAGCCTCTCAGTACAGGATTAATAGCTTTCGCTATGTCCTCGATCTGTACATCTGATGCCCGAAGTATCGTCCAGCTTTTCACCTCATCAGTGGTTAATTTACATTCATCTTCTTACAACTTACCTGACATCTCTTCGGATGCCTTTTCCGCTAACGCTCTTCACCACGGTTCGTTCACCACAGCAACTTAGCGGTAGTTTGATACCAACGCCTGCACGTCGATACCGATGGGCCTACCATCATCTTTTGCAAAGCATCAAACTTCGAGTTCTGTTGAACTCTCTGTTTGTTCGTACCGCCTAATAGCCAGGATTTTGAACCATTAATGGCATTTTTTGTATTTCGGCCAATGGCAAAGGCAAAAGGTACATGGCATCTCTAAAATTTAGCGGACGCGGTGCTGTACCAATTGTGTGTTTATAAGTATTGGTTGCACTTCGGGTAATAATATCGATGCTGTTAAAACCTTTTAAAACGGTCGCTGCAATTTTCCACCTTCTGATATCGTTCCAGCGGTGATCTTCGAAAGCAAGCTCAATACGGCGTTCGTTACGCACAATTTCGCGCATTTCGGCTACTGTCATGTTTGCTTTTAAACCATACAAACCATCCGCGCCTGGCAAAATGCCCGCCCGTTCGCGCAGAAGTTTTAATTTATCGTAAGCTTTTTCAGGTTGGCCAGCCTCGGTTATGGCTTCGGCATAATTGAGCAGAATTTCTGCATAGCGAATTAATGGCCAAGCTCTTTCGGTTGTACCTGAGCTCGAATTGGTGAGGTTTTCATCAAGCATTTTGCGCGAAAAATACCCTGTAAACTTATTTTGCGGTGTATAGGCATCAGCAGTTGAATTCGTAATGGCAGAACCTGTACTGGTGTAAGTAAATACCTGCGTTTTTACCCCTGTATTACTGATGTACGAAAGGCCATTGTAAATCATCGAAAACTCGAAACGCGGATCGCGGTTTACATAAGGATCGTTGGCATTGTAGGTGGTACTTTCGTTAATCGATTTTCCATCACGCATCGGGAAAGCTTCGGCCAGGCTTTGTGTTGGTTTCATTACGCTACTTCCCGATCTTGTTGGTGGCAGGTAAAAAGTTTCGAATTCTTTTTGCGCCGGGCGATTGTAGGCAAAAATGTACTCACTGTTTACCCTTTTCAAAAATAACTGGTAAAAACCATTTCCAGGCCTGGTTACATTATCAACATTAAGCGCATATAAACCTGTATTAATTACAGCCTCAGCGGCATTTGCAGCAGCCATCCACCGGTTATTATCGGCAGTTGGATAACTGATAATGGAAGCCAAAGCAGCATTGGTTGTTGTTGCACCACCATTAAATAACGGACTTGCTGCATACAGTAAAACCCTCGATTTTAAGGCCAAACATGCACCACGGGTTACCCTGCCATAATCGATATCTTTATACACTACTGTTGCCAGTTCTGTAGCAGCAGCATCAAGCTCTGATGAGATGTACGCTACGCAATCGCCAAAATTATTTCTTGGTAAATTAATAATATCGTTAATTCCGAAAACCTGATCTTCGATAAGCGGAACACCACCAAAGGCCGCCAGCATATAATGGTAGTAATAAGCCCTTAAAAAGCGTGCTTCGCCGCGCATCCTGTTTTTCATTGCAGCGCTTAAAGGAGCATTGGGCAGTTTAGAAAGCAATAAATTAATCCGACGGATGTTTTTGTATGGCGTGGCCCAGAAATCTTTATCGGTAGCAAAATTAGTTGATACGTTGTTTGACCCAATTACGCCCTGAACATAAGAATCGGCCCAAACCGACAGGTTGTTCTGCCCTTCTGCATTATCGGTTGCCAGTTCGGTGTTTCCGGTACCGCCTGCCGAATTAAAACGCGACGGGCCAAAGCTGTAACCGGCATCAACATAAATTCTGTTCAGAAAACTAATGGTTTGAATACTATCTGTAAAAACAGCATCTTCTGTAAGGCCATTGGTTTTATCATCCAAAAAGCCCGATTTTTTACAAGAGAATATTACTGTTGCAAGAAACACTATTGTAATTATCTTTTTCATAACACGCAATTAAAAGGTAACGTTAATACCCATATTCAAAATTCTTGTTGGTGGATAAGGTAAATCTGCTGTAGATTCTAATACTTCCGGATCGAGGTTGTAAAGCTTATCGAGTTTTGTCCAGGTAAATAAATTATATCCATTGGTATAAATCCGAAGGCCTTTCAATTTCAGTTTACTTAATAGTTTCGGGCCAGCGGTATAGCTAATTTCGGCCGTTTTCAATCTTACATAATCTGCCGGAATGGCCCAGAAATCAGAATAAAAATCGCGCGGACTTTGGCTCAATGCTGTGGTATATAATTGTGGATATTTTGCATCGTTACCAAGCTGCGGGGTCCAGTGCTCTAAGTGAATTGGCAATGCTTTACTGGCATTATGATGAATTACAGCCCCTTGTGCACTCGCCACAAAGTTTGTAGCTCCCTGGAACAATACGGTTACGCTCCAGTTTTTATAACTCGCATTTAGCGTTAAGCCCAAGGTAGTATTTGGCAAATTGGTATAACCAAAATACGACCTGTCGCTGGCATCAATTACGCCATCTGCATTTAGATCTTTATATTTCAAATCGCCCGGTCTACCTCCTATAATTGGTTTCGGAACTGCTGGATTTGCAATATCTGCAGCGGTATAAAACTCGCCTGTCCAGCTGTATTTTAATACCGAACCAATAGATTGGCCTGTTAGGGTTTGATATTCATAATTTTGAACAGCCTCATCAGCGAAAACGATTTTATTTTTTGCGTACGAATACGTTCCCCTTACCGAGTAGCGCCAATCGGTGCCTATGGTGTTGTTGAAACCGAATTCCATTTCAAAACCTTTATTGTTTACTTTCCCTAAGTTAACAGGTGGTAAATTCTGTCCAAAAACCGCCGAAACCGTTCCTCTGGTAGTTAAAATATCGTACCTGTTGTTATTGAAATAATCGAACGATGCCGTAAACTTACGTTTGAACAAAGCAATATCAAGTCCAACATCCAGTTTCTTTTCTTTCTCCCAGGTAACCTGATCGTTGCCTAATGTACCCTCTAAAGCCGTTCCGTAAGTGTTATTGGTTGCCAAACCGAATAAACCTGTACCAGAACCCGCAGTGTAGGATTGTAAATAGGCATAAGTACCTCCAGTAGCATCAACCCCTACTAAACCGTAAGATGCACGCGCTTTAAAAAGATCGATAAACTTTACATGATCTTTAAATATTTGCTCTTCGGCAATGTTCCAGCCTACCGATCCGGCAGGGAAAAAACCTAATCTTTTACCAACCGCAAAACGATCGGTACCGTTGTAAGCACCACTCGCTTCAACAATGTACTTCTGTTTATAATTGTAACCTAACCTTGCAGTGTAGCCCCTAAAGTTTTCAGGAATAAAATTATACCTGTTTCCATCGGCATTGTTTTGAAAAGTTTTACTGTTCTGGTTGTATAACACCAAACCGGTAACATTGTGATTGCCAAAAGAACGGTTATAGTTTAAAATAGCCTGCAAGGTTAAAGAGCCATTGGTGCTACTGGCCGGAGCAGTAAGCGCAGGAATACTAATGCGGTAAATATTATCGCGCTGGCCGAAATTATAGGCACCTGTAGCTGGATCATAGATATAAGAAATAAAACCTGTACCACTTGTAGGCCGCTGTAAATTGCGGGTATACGCGTATAAATTCCGGTAAGCCAAAGTACCTTTAATGGATAAGCCTTTTGTGATAAAATCCAGTTTCTGAATAGCTGATGAGGCTAAATTGATGTTGTTTGAATAAGTACGCGAATAACCGTTGTACATTAACCTGCCAATAAGGTTATTGTTATTTCTTCCTGATGAGTTTCTTTGCCATAAACTGTAACCTAAACTTCCATCGGGGTTGTAAATTGGATAGTTAAATGGTGCGGTTTCGGCGGTACGACCTAAATCGCTAAATAAACTGTTGGCACTTGCATTATTTGCATTTAGTTCATCAACATTTCCAAACAGATCGAATTTAACATCCAGCGTTTTAGTTAATTTAACATCAACATTCGACCGGTAATTGTATCGCTTGTAGTAAAATTTACTGTTTAAATCTTCGCTAAAATCTTTCAATTGCCCCCCTTGATTAAGGTAACCTACAGAAACAAAGTATTTCGCTTTTTCAGTTCCACCAGTGATATCGAAATTACCCCGCATTTGAGGCGCAAACTGCTTTAATAAAATATCAGTCCAATCGTTATTTGGGTGCCCGTAAGGGTCGGTTCCATTTTTATAAAGTTCTAAATCCTGATCGGAAAAGGTGCGCACAAAACTAGGGTTTGGATTAAGATTGTTGGTATTTACCTCACCTTCATTTATAATTAAAGCCGATTGGTAAGCATCTAAATATTCTGGTCTCCGGGTTAACTGATTTAAACCATATTCGGCCTGAAAGCTAATTTGTGGTTTACCCACTTTACCACGCACAGTAGTTACCAAAATTACCCCATTTGCACCCTTAATACCATAAATAGAGGTGGTAGATGCATCTTTTAAAATACTTACCGACTCTACCTCATTGGCATTTAACGAAGAAAACTGATCGTAGGTAAATTCGATATCATCGACCAAAATAAGTGGATTGTTATTGCCCGTATAAGAACCCACCCCACGAACATTAAAGCTGGCCCCATCCTTACCTGGTTGGCCCGAGCGCTGTTGACTGCTAAAACCCGTAACCCTACCCGCAAGCGTATTTTGCAAACTTGGCGATGGACTTTGTTTAATATCCTTTCCGCTTATTGCACTTACCGCGCCTGTTAACGTGAGTTTTTTCTTTTGTCCAAAACCAACAACTACCACCTCATCTAAATCGGTCTGGTTTTCGCTCAGGGCTACCTTGACATTGCTAATACCTTGTACAGAAACATCTTTCGTGGCGTAACCTACCATTTTAAAGGTAATGGTGTTGCCTTCAACAAAAAGCCTAAACTTTCCATTTGCATCGGTTAAGGTTCCGTTTTTTGGGTTTGTTTTATCGATTACACTTACACCTGGTAAACCGCCCTGGTTATCGCTAACCTGGCCTGTAATTTCTCTTTTTTGCGCCATAGCCGAAAAACTCAGCACAAAAAGAAACACATTTAAAATGTATATAAATTTTCTCATTTCGTTCTTTTAAAAAAGTTTAAACCATGCAAGGCACTAGTAATAGCCTTCGTTTTGTAGTAACCGGGTGTTTTTTGTTATTTCGGTGTAAGGAATTGGCATGTGATAATATTTGTTACTGAAAACATTATCCGTTACATTTTGCAATTCGAAATTGTAAGCGCTGCCGTTTTGCGTAATTTTTAAACCCTGGAAACTTCCTGTTAAAGCGCTGCCCAATTTCCAGCGGCGGAGATCGAAGAAACGGTGTTCTTCGAAACACAGTTCAATTCTGCGCTCATTTCTAATCAGATCTCTCAGTTGTGGTTGTGTAATGCCTACAGCGATGCCATAACGGTTGCCCGTGCCTGCTGTAATTCCGGCCCTTGCCCTAATCAGAATAACTTGCTTTACTGCATCTTCTACCCTATTAACTTCGTTCAAAGCCTCTGCGTAATTGAGTAAAACCTCTGCAAACCTAAAATATGGAAAGTTGTGACTTTGGTTCGAATAGGTTGTTGAGGTAGAAAAATCGGCCATAAACTTTCTTAAATAATAAGAAGTTCTGGTTTGGGTTTTAAACGCCTGATTTGGCTTATCCAATCCACCTTCGAAAGTTTGAACCGGCCGGCCCAACCAGGCAACAGTGTTATAAAAGAGAATAGATTTTAACCTTGGATCGCGGTTATCGTATTGTGTGGTTGCTGTTTGCGTTCCGGTATAAGCAGATCCGTTTAAGTTCGGAAATGCGTTAACCAAATTTTGCGTTGGACTTGTGCGGCCGTTACTGGTTGTTGGCGCCACATAACCTACGGGTGCATTTGCATTTTCTAATACGGTCGAATTTGCCGACTGTTTAGAAAAAATAATATCAGTATTAATTTTTGTTGTAAAAACAGCCGAATACACTGTTGTGCCCGTTCCTGCAGGAAGTTTATAATAGCCTTTGGCAATAATGGCCTCTGCTGCGTTAATTACTTCAGTCCACCTGTTTTGATCGGCTGATAAATATCCGGTTAACGCTTTTAAACTATTAGTAGATTCTACACCGCCGCCATTAAAAAGTGGACTAGCTGCATACAAATACAACCTGCATTTTAATGCCAGTGCAGCTTCTGATGGAACCCTGCCAAACTCTGCGGCAATAATGGTTGATCCATTAGGCAAGTTTGCAGCGGCATAATCACATTCGGCTGAAATATAGCTCACACAATCTGCAAATGTGTTACGTGGAATGTTCAGGTTATCTTCCAAAGCAAAAACCGTATCGCCTACCAGCGGAATACCGCCGTAACGTTTAAGCAATTCGAAGTATGCAAATGCCCGTAAAAAACGGGCCTCGGCAACTTGCCGCTGTCTAATTACATCAGGAATTGGCACAATGCCAATGTTTTTTAAAAACACATTGCAACGGCGAATAATGGTATAGCTGTTGCTCCAGTTATTATCAGGATAATTTACCGCAGTTAATTGTCCGTTGGTAAATAAGCTAATACCCGACCGGTTCGAAGATGGTACCGCATCATCAGTTGCGGCATCCAACAAATCGCCATCAATTCTGTTAAATCCTGCCGGAAGAAAAGAATATATTCCTAAAAGGTAAGCAGTAGAAAGTGTGCCAACTTTATCTTTAGGATCGAAAACATCAGTTTCTGTTGTTCTTTCTTCAGGTTCAGTTTCAAATTTCTTGCAGGATGACGATACGATCGTCAACGCTATAATTAATAAGCTAAGTATTTTTTTCATATCAATAACTATAATTGAATGTTTACGCCCACGTTGAAAACTTTTCCGATTGGGTAAGCCCCGTTGTAATTTTCGGGATCGGCACCATTATATACATCCGAGCTCCAGGTATAAAGGTTAAGTCCGTTTAAAAATATTCTTGTCGATTTTAGTCCGATTTTATTAGTTGCCACAGCTGGGATTGTATAACCCAACTCGATGGTTTTTAACCGGATATAATTTCCATTTCTTAACCAGTACGATGAGCTTACAAAGTTATTTTGTGCACCGTTTCTTGGTCCTGAGCTGGTGGTTAACCTCGGATAAGTTGCATTCGCAGCATTTGTTGGTGTCCAACGCCCCAATTGTGTTTCGTAGGCTTGTGCGGTTCCGCTTTGAAACTCCCGGTAAGAATTGCCTGATAAATAAACCTGCTGATTTAACGCGCCTTGAAATAAAGCACTAAAATCGATTCCTTTAAAGCTAAAGCCTATTCGCGATCCTAAAAATACAGTCGCTTTTTCCGAACCAAAAGTAGTTTGGTCGAATTGATTAATTACGCCATCGCCATTAAGATCGCGGTATTTAATATCTCCCGGTTGCGGTGTATATCCCTCTATCGTTGGGTAAGCGTTAATTTCCTGTTGACTCTGAAACAGTCCTTCGGCCAGGTAACCGTAGTTTTGCCCTACCGGATGACCAGTTCTGTTCATCCAACCGAAGGCTTGATTGGCTTCTGCAGAATAAATCAGTTTTGAGTTTTGTAAGCTTGCATTAGCAGAAATAAAATAGCCAAAATCTCTTAATTTTTGCGACCAGTTAATTTGCGCATCCACTCCGTAGTAACGTTGTTTGCCAATGTTTTCTTCGGGGTATGAAATACCCAATAAACCGGAATTATTTCCCCGTACGATACTTAAATCGCTGTATTGATTTGAATAATATTCTACATTAAACGATAACTGGTTTTTGAATACGGTTGCATCAACACCAACATTAAATAATTTTGCTTTCTCCCAGGTAATGTTTGGGTTAGCCAGGTAAGATTCTCCAACGGTGGTTCCGGCGGCAGCACTTGACCCAAAAATAGAAGTAGGTGTAGCATTATAAACCTGCATATAGGTATAATAAGCAGTGTTATTTTTCCCGGTTTTACCGTAAGAGGTGTAAAGTTTTAGGTTGTTTAACCAGCTTACATCTTTTAAAAACGCCTCTTTATTAATATTCCAACCTAAGCCGGCAGCGGGGAAAAACCCATATTTAAAACCGCCATTATTAGGATAGCGATTGGCCCCATTTTCGGCGAAAGATACTTCTGCCAAATATTTTTCATCGTAACTATAAGCCAAATGGCCCGAAATACCCTGAATGGTGTAGGGTAAATTTGTACCGTTAACCAAATTATCGCGGTTAGCCAAAACCACCGCATCAAAACCATGTTTGCCAAAAGTGCGGTTGTAACCAACCGAAAATTCCTGAAAATCGGAACGGTTTTGAAAACCAATGGAGTTGGTGTTGCCCTGTTCACTATTGGTACCAAACTGGCGATAAGTAGTTTCACCGGTACCTGAAACACCATTAGGCTCAAAAACTGCAAATGATTTTGTGCGGACAAGGTTTTCGTTTAAATTACTAAAAAACGAAGCCCTAACTTTAGCCCAAAGGCCTTTTGTTAAACCATCTAAAGTATGTTTTAAATAAACATCGGTTAAAACTGTACGGGTATTGCTTAATGAATAGCCAGAACCAATACTTTGGGCCAAAATATTATTGGTAAACTGGGTAGAACCACCATAACTACCGTTGGCATTATAAACCGGATAAGCACTGTTTGGTGTAGCCAAAAGCGATGAGAAAATATTATCTGCCGCTGCATTACCAGGATTATTTTTATTTAATATTCTTCCCTGGATATAAATGCCAGCACTAATTTTATCGGTAAGATTTACATCTATGTTTGAGCGGATAAAATATCCTTTAGCCCCCGCATTTGTGCTGTAATTGCTGTTTAAATCACTGGTTTTAAAAAAGCCCCCCTGATTAATGTGTTCCAGATTAATGAAATACTTTACATAATTATTGCCACCGCTTGTATTGAGGTTATAACGGGCCATTGTTGCCGAGTTGTTTAACACCTGGTCTCTCCAATCTACATTTGGATATAGAAATGGATTGCTACCCGATTGGAAACCATTTAAAGCCGCCTGGCTAAATCCGTTGTTGGCAACAGATAAACCATCGTTAACTACAGCTTCGTTGTATAAAAGCGCATAATTATAGGCATCGAGCGGGTTCGAAATTAAGTTTTGTAATGGTTTTTGAGTACCCCACTGTCCGGTAAAGTTAATTTGTTGTTTACCTACGTTTCCTTTTTTGGTTACGATAGAAATGGCCCCACCCGATCCGCGTACGCCAAGCATAGCGAGCGATACCGCATCTTTTAAAACAGTTACCGATTCTATTTCTTCCATGCTGATTTCGGTTACCGAGCGTGGAATACCATCAATAAAAATAAGCGGACTTTGGCCTCTTAGAAGATAGGAAAAGCCCTCATTTAAAGGTTCTCCGTTCGATTGTGAAACCGATAACCCAGCCAGGCGCCCTGCCAGTGCAAGCGGATAAGCAACTACTGGTGTGGTATTCAATTCTTTACCCAGCACCATTGCCGATGATGTGGTTGATAATTTCTTGGGTGTATTGAAATAAATAAGCTGTTTTAAATTCTTCAATGAATCGTTAATTAAAGAATCGTTGGTAAGCTGCTTGTAGGGCTTAACTACTGTTACCTCTTGCGCAACTGCACCGCTAAGAAAAATAAAAAGACAGCACAGCAATACCATAAATGGTTTTATAAAAATCGACATGGTTAGTTTAATTTTTAAGAGTTTAAAAAGAATGATGCTTTGATTGGTTTCGCGGTATGGAAACTATCGGATTACATACACCTAATTTTTTGCGGAAAAATAAGGTAAAGCAGATAGATTGTTATAGTAAAATTCTCTCATAATTATTTGGTTAAGTTGATTTGGTTAAAATCTGTTTACCAAAGATATTCAGCTTTTAATTTTGGGGATTATAATGTGTGCACTAAATTTTATGAGAACGTTCCCAAAAAATGGGAACGTTCTCATAAACAACATAAACTATTATAAATCAACAATGAAACGTAAAAACAGGTGATTAAATCATCAGAAACCTTACAAAATGGGAAAATAGAAAAACAAAAAATCCCTTGCTTTTTCGAAACAAGGGATTAAACTTAAATATAACGACTACCAATTATCTGTTCGGAAAGGCGAAGCGGGTAACCCCTCTACACTATAAAGTTCGCCAACGCACCAACCTTTAAAAGCATAACGCACTGCAACGGGCTGTTTAACATCACTACTTACTACAATCACTTTATCATCTTTAATTCTCGCCGTTGCCGGATAAAAAACCTTATCGCTGCCAGCAACTTCAAACTGTGTTATTTTTTTACCGTAATTCGTCATTCCTAATGGCACGCCGGAAAACTTAATGGTTACAGTATCTTGTTTAATTTGCATGGATTGATATCTGGGCCCGCTATAAGCTATACCCTTTTTTTGATAGGTTTTAGCCAGGGCCAAATAAGCCAATCTTTTAGCCACAATAGTTTTATTTGCAGGATGAATGTTATGTTCTTCGCCGGCATCGATAGAAATGGCCATGCCCGAATTTTCTAAAGTATCGGTTAATTTAAGTTGCGCCTCCCTTAACAACGGAACTGAAAGTGCGGGTTCTTTGCCATAATCCATTGGTGCCAGTTGTACACCGTAAAAAGGCCAGTTGCCTGTACCCCACTCTTTACGCCAGAGGTTTACCATAGCCATTTGTAGCTCCAGGTAATCGTAATTATTGTGTCGGTTTTGTTCGCCCTGATACCAGATTACACCAGCAATATTGTAACCAATTAAGGGCTTAACCATTGCATTGTATAAATTACCCGGTATTTGATGATTGGCTTTGGAAATGGCTCTATCTTTAGATAAACGATCGCCCAATAGGTTCTCAACCACAGTTTTATCAGTCCACGCCTCTATTGGTGAACCACCCCAGGTGGTCTGGATAATACCGACCGGAATGCCCAAATGTTTTTGAAGAAAACTGGCAAACTGATAACCAACCGCACTAAAACTACTTACCGAATTGGCATCAGCTTGTTCCCAGTTTCCTTTAACATCGGTTTTTGATGTTGTAGCGTAAGCCTTTTCTACATGGAATAACCTCAAATTTGCATTTGGCGAATCCATTAAAATATCGTTCGAATTAGAAACAGGCAAGCCGCCATAACCTTTCATCGGCATATCCATGTTCGATTGACCAGAACAGATCCAAACTTCGCCGATAAGGATATTGCTTAGTACAATTTTATTTTCCTGATCAATATTAATGAGGTATGGTCCACCTGCTGTTGGTGTTGATACCAGGGTTTCCCAATTTCCATTTGCCAAAGGCTTTACTTTGTAATTTTTATTGTCCCATGATGTTTTAACAGTTATTTCCTTTTTCCCGGTAGAAAAACCCCAGATTTTAACCTGAGTTTTTTGCTGGAGCACCATATTACTGGCAAATAATGCCGGAAGTATCACTTCTGCCCGAGTGGTAAATACCAGGAACAGCAGTATTGGTAACAAATAGTTTTTTAACTTCATTTATTAAGCTTTAATTGTTTTATTCTTAGTTGTAGCTCTCCAAATAGCCAATGCGGCGATAAAAATTACGGTACCAACACAAATAATAACATTCGAATAACCTTTGGCTAAAATACCAAGCACGGCAATCCCTAATCCTACCACTGCCATTGATAAGGCAATAACCCTGATACCGAAAATATTCTGCTGCGCTGCAGAAGTGTGAATTGCAGTATCTTTTGGCAAATTTTCTTCTTGCATCAATAATCTATCTGCTTCCATTTTAACCGCTTTTTGAGAGATTAGGCCACGGTTTAAATAGTATAATTCGAAAATTAATAATAATGCAATCGGAATGCCCATACCCAACACGGTTTCCATCGTACGGCTCAGTTTAAGATGAAACAGCGATGGCGAAATCACTTTAAAAAACAGGTTTATTACCAATGAGCAAATGGTAACGGTTACCACCGATAAGCCCGTTTGCCTTTTAGAAAAAAGCGTCCAGATAATTGGCGCAAACAAAGCCCCACCAGCAATTGAAGCTGTACTTAAAACCACCTCAACAATTCCACCCGCACTCGGTATCCACATGGCAACTAAAATGGTAAGCACGCCAAATATCAGCGTAAACAACCGGGCCATCCAAATTACCTGTTTTTCTGAGGCCGATGGGCGCATCAGGTTTTTATAAATATCTTGCGCAAAAACGGTTGCAGCCATATTAATAGTGGTATTGGCTTTGCTCGATGTTGCTGAAACCATACCGGCCAAAACTAAACCGATTAAACCAGCAGGCATTACTTTCTGGATCAGCATCATATACGCATCTTCAGTTTGTAAGCCCTGCAAATTGGGATTAATAATGCGGTAAATCATTGGTGGCAGCATCCAGATAACCGGACTCACAAAATAAAGAATGGTAAAAATACCCGCTACCTTTTTTGAATTTTTCTCATCTTTAACGCTTGTATAACGCTGCACGTACGACCAATTACCACCTATATAAAAAGTTTGGTAAACGATAAAGGCGAGCATAAAGCCGTAAGTATAATCTTCATTAAATGGTTCGAAAAAATGGGCCGGTGCTTTTGCAATTAAGTTATCAACCCCGCCAATTTGTGCTAACGCAATCGGAATAACAATTACAACAGCAGCAGATAGAATTACAAACTGAACAACATCGGTAACAAGAACGGCCCATAGCCCACCGGCTGCCGTATAAAGAACTATGATTAAGCCAATAATTAAAATACAGGTGTTTACCGATAAATCGGTAGCTACGTGTACCATTTTACCAACCGGATAAAGCACCGCAGCAGTGGTAAAAAGACTTAAAAGCAATGTGAGATAAGTATAAAACTGTTTCTCTTTATCACCAAAACGTTTTCCAATAAACTCAGCAGCTGTGGCAACCCCTGTTTTTTTCCATTTAGCGGCAATAAAAAGCATTACAATTAATCCGCTTATGGCCATTGTTAACTGTATGGCATTGGCAACTACGCCATATTTATAGGCAATAGAGCCCCAAACCACAAAAGTTCCGGCAGAAAAATAAGAGATAAACAACGAAAGGCCATTTATCCACCAGGGCGTTTCGCCACCAGCCTCAAAAAATGCCTGACCGTTTTTACTGCCTACACGGGTAAATGTTAGGCCAATGGCAAAAATTAGGAGGGCAAAAATACCCATTACTATAAAGTCCAGTCTTACCATTATATGTTGTTTTGATCGGCATAGCAACGAACAGCAAATAGTGCTGCCGGGATTTTTCCTGAGGGGTGCTGAAGCTCAATAGTTAAATTTTTAGTTACGATTTCTTTTTCAAAAGTAATCTGGTTACGCGTTTGATAATTGTTTTTTTGTTCAAATATGATTTCGTTCCTGTCATTTCTGACCACATAATTACGAACGCAGAAAGGCATTACATTTTCAGGATGCGTCATCAATACCGATTCCATGGGATGATCAAAATCACTATCAAACCAAAGATCAATTTTTTTGATGGTTTGTGCCGTATCCCACAATAAATTTACCGAAGGTTTCGAGTCACTCAGTTCTGCTACCCAAGCATTTGGTTGGGATACAGGCCTATCAATACCATTAATCAGGTTTTCTGCACCAAAAACAGGTTGAGTTTTAGAAATGGCAATTGCAAGATTTTGTCCGTCGGGGCGGCGTTGCGGGCACCAGAATTCAAATTCATCAACTCCTGTACCAACCGGAGGCACCTGTTTTCCGTTATTAGAAACAGCCTTGTTTTTAGAATTGAATACCGATAACACGCCTGTTAATCGCGCTTCGGTAAAACCAATTTCTACATCAGGATTGCCAGCAAACAGCAAATAAACATAATCGTCTGTTTCAATTGAATAATCAAAAGCAATTTCTATAAGGTGTTTCCCTTTATTAATTTGAATATTTTTTTTAGCAAGCGTTTCGTCTGGTGTAAAATTACCTTTCTTGCCAGATAGCCGGAGTTCTACTTCGAGTTCGGTATTTGCAAGGGAATTTATATTTACAAAGAAAGATGGCAATTTACCAGCTTTTAAGGGGAACATTTGTGCGGATGGAATAGCTAAAGATTTCCAAACATCAACCCGATCAAAACCTTTAAACTGGTACTCGCTGGATGCTGTTATTTTCGCTTTTAAGGCAAGATCATTTGCATCTTTTATAGAAAAACCGGGTATAAATTGCCCCTCTCTGATTAAATTCTCCTGCAGTTTTTTTAAATTCTCAACCGTAAGCAGATCTTTAGGCTGCAAATTTTGCCTTACGCACATAGCGGCCGCCATTCCTGCCGCCTGCCCAATATAGCCGCAGGTAGCCATTACACGGGTAGCGCCAAAAGCAACATGACTTACGCTAATGATGCGGCCGGCGAGAAATAAATTTTTGATGTTTCTGCTATAAACAGATCGGTATGGAATTTGAAATATGCCTTTACTGTGCCATTGGTTACAGCCCGGGCGCTCACTGTAAACGCCATCTGCCGGGTGCAAATCTATCGACCAGCCACCAAAAGCAATGGCATCGTGATGTTTACGCTGCTCTACCAAATCGTGCTGAGTCATGATATAATCGCCCTCAAACCTGCGGCTTTCTCTTTTACCAGGGATGGTTCCAACCCATTCTAAAGTAAGGTTTTCGGCTTCTGGAAAATCGCCAGAATTTTTAATATGGTTCCAAATGCCGTAAACAACTTTCCAAAGTTCCCATTTAATTTTCTCTGTATCGTGAACGGTATCCATTCTACCGCCAAACTCGACCCACCATAACTTACACCCAAATTCATTTGCATTAAAATTACGGAAACGAGGTATCTCGGTAATATCTGCTAAAGCAAAAGATGGTGGAATAAACTTTATGGGCTTACCTGTATCCTTACTATAAAAATAAAGCGAGTGACCCAAAAGCTCTCCATACTCTTCGCTCGGCGCCATACCCTCGTTAAATTCTTCTTTTGGTTCGGCTCCCATTCTAAATGCTGCACCCGATAAAAAGCCAATAATTCCATCGCCAGTGGCATCGCAAAAAAGTGGTGCCGTTAGGCTATATGAAGTTGAATTTTGACTACAAAATGCATTTACCGATTCTATTGTATCGTTATCTTTTTTGTTTACCTCGTAAACGGCAGTGTTCAATAATAATTGAATATTTGGCTCTTGGGTAACCTTATCTAAAAGCAACATATCCAAAATCATTGGGTTGCCTTCGGGGTTGCGGAATGTGTTTTCTACCAAAAGTTCGTCTATTACACCTCCCTCTCTCGCCCAGCGGTTATTATTCCCCATGTGGGAGGTTGCACCCAAAATCCAAAGCCGAACTTCGCTCGATGAATTGCCGCCCAGCACGGGCCTATCCTGAACCAGGATTACTTTTATGCCTTGCCTGGCCGCGGTAATGGCACTGCAAATGCCAGATAAGCCTCCGCCTGCAACAATAAAATCAGCCGATAAATTGATCTGTTTTAAATATCTTTTTAAAGATGGTTCTTCTCTTTTCATGAAATATCTTTCGAATACGCAGGCTACTGTATTTGGTCAGGCAGTAACCCGCACTAAAGTTTTAATTGATTTCGAAGATATTTATATTTTAAATCGGGGCTTGCGATAAAAGATGGTAAAATATCGTGGGAACGCTCCCGAAAATTGGGAACGTTCCCTTTATCCGAGTGGTTCTATACCCCATAAATCAGCCCAATAAATTGAGGCTAGTTTGTTTAACCATAAGAAATATCATTTTTAAATTATTGAAAACCTAGCTTCCTTTGACGGTAGAATTTCTGATGATTAATTCAGCATCAAGTGTTCTAATAAGGGGTTTCCATTCTGAAATGTCTTTATCCATTAAACCCAAAAGAAGATCCATGGCGTTTCGCCCAATTTCGCGTACAGGCTGTGCAACAGTGGTTAGGCTCGGCTCAATAAAGTTAGATCCGTAATTATCACTAAAACCAACTACAGCTACATCTTCAGGAATACGTTTGCCGAGTTGTTTTAAAACCTGAATGGCCTCAATTGCAGTTGGATCGTTAACCGCAAAAACAGCATCAGCCGGATTATCCAGCTCTACCAGGTGCTTAACATACATTTTAACCTTGTTTAGCGTAAGGTCGTAGCCAATAATCAGCTCTTCATCAACTGGAATATTGTGTTTTTTTAGGGCATCAAGATAGCCGTTCATCCTTTTACGGCTAATCGCCAATGAGTTTGGTCCTGCTAAATGTGCAATTCTTCGTTTACCAATGCTAATTAGGTGCTCTACAGCTTTAAACGCAGCATCATAATCGTTAACCACCACTTTAGGAACCATCATTTCTTCGCAAACCCGATTAAAAAAAACCACCGGGATACGCTTGCGGATAAATGCTTTCCAATGGTCGTAATTTAAAGTTTCTTTGGTGAGCGATACCATTACACCATCTACTCTGTTGGCCAACATCACCTTCGAATTTGCCACTTCGGTTTCGTAACTTTCGTTGCATTGAGAAATAAGCACGCTATAACCTTGCCTCGCGGCCTCTTCTTGCGCACCAACTACCACCTGGGGGAAAAATGAGGTAATAAATTCGGGCACTACAATTCCTATCGTGTTTGTTTTATTGGTAATCAAACTGATAGACAGCATATTTCGCTGATAATCAAGCTTCTCTGCCAGTTCTAAAACCATTGCCCTGGTTTCTGTTTTTACAGAGGGATGCCCCGTTAAAGCCCTCGAAACTGTAGATTTTGAAATTTTAAGTTCGTTGGCAATATCAACAATGGTGGTTTGGTTACTTTTCATATCAGGTTAACGATCAAAAAAAATCAGATCTACGTATAATCAGCAGGAGTTGCTAAACATCGAAACAGGCTTACAAGTAAAGAAATTTTACTTAAAGTTCAAAGCTTAGCTTTTCTTTAAATTATTTAAGGTTATTGCAACTACCGCTCAATAGTAAAAGTTTCCGGGCAGATGGCCACCTGCCCAGAAAAATTAAAGTACCTGGCCGTTTTTGATCTCATCGTTTGCCGGAGATACAATTTCTGTACTGGCTTTAATTGCTCCAAAAACTTCAGTCATATCGGTTCCTTTCATTCCTTCTTTAACATCAATAAGCTGAGGTTTTCCATTTTTCACCTCTACTATATATTTCCGCTCAGTTGATCGAACAAAGGCAGAATTGGGGACTAACAGTGACGTTGCACCAGATTGAAGTGGGATTTCGACCTCGGCATACATATACCCGCCTTTAACCGGTTATCTTTAAACTTGAAGAGGGTAATCTATAAAGAGCGAGAAACCGGCTACATCTACATATAAACAGCTTAATTTAATAGCTTTGGGTAAGACTCCAGTAGAATATAAGCTAAACGATTTTTCAAGAAATCAAATGATTAAGGTGTTTTTCCAGGTGCAAAATAAGCCTGGTAATTAATTTTCTTTGTCCAGCAGGAATGTACCATTATTACTGATTAATGTACCAAATTCAACGATACCCAAACACTTTACCGTTCTTATTTGTAAATTAGCTATTAGGGTAATAAAGCTTGACAAGACATACATATTCATTTTATGATTTCATTAAACGTTAATGATCAGAACTTCGAAATCGAAGCAGATCCGGATATGCCTTTATTATGGGCAATTAGAGATCTTATCGGATTGACAGGGACCAAATTTGGTTGCGGAGTAGCCCAATGTGGTGCCTGCGTGGTACATATGAACGGGGAAGCAGTCCGATCCTGCGTGACGAAAGTATCTCGGGCACAGGGACAAAAAATATTAACCATCGAGGGTTTATCGAAGGCCAACGATCACCCGCTTCAGCTAGCATGGAATGAAGAAAATGTACCGCAGTGCGGTTACTGTCACTCCGGGCAGATTATGTCAGCAGCGGTTTTGTTAAAAGAAAACCCCAATCCAACCGATGCCGATATTGACTTGGCGATGTCGGGTAACATATGCCGTTGCGGAACCTATCCCAGGATTCGCAAAGCCATCCACATGGCCGCTGAATTATCAAGAAAAACAGGAACAACCAAATAATCAAAAGATATGAAGAAACTGTTGAACGCTAATCGGGGTTTAATTAGGATGGCCTGTATTATAGGGGTGGTTCTTTCTCTGGTAACATTGTTGGCATTCGCCATGAATACTGAACCTAAAAATAACAATCCTCAAAAAATTATGGTTGTGAAGGACAGTATTGCATCAGTACAAGCATTCAAAAAAGTGTACAGTGTTTTGATGAGTCCCAGATGTATGAATTGTCATCCATCTGGAAATATCCCCCTGCAGGGAGATGACAGCCATCTGCATACGATGAACCCGCAACGGGGTGTGGATGGTAAGGGTTTATATGCCATGAAATGTGCTAACTGCCACCAGCCAACCAATACCCCAGGCAGAAATACACCGCCGGGAAATACGAACTGGCACCTCCCCCCTGCAAACATGAAGATGGTCTTTCAGGGAAGAACGCCATATCAACTGGCAAAACAACTTCTCGATCCTAAACAAAATGGGAACAAGGATATGAAAAAGCTATTGGAGCATGCAGATGACGGTTTGGTATTGTCAGGATGGAATCCGGGAGAAGGCAGAACATTGCCACCGATGAGCCATGCGGATTTCAAGAAAGCCTGGACAACCTGGCTTACAACTGGTGCTTATGCGCCGAAAAAATAATCCCTTCTAAAAAAAATAGTTAAGATGAGCATGGAAAAGGTTTCAAGAAGAAATTTTCTAAAAACGGCAGGACTGGGCAGCGCAGGTTTATTCCTAGGATTATACTTACCAGATGCCGCAATGGCGATGGTAATGACCGAAGCGGAAGCTGTTGCTGCGGATGTCTACACCGAACTCACAGCCTGGATACTAATTAATCCGGCAGGTCAGGTCACCCTGGTCAGCCACCGGGCAGAAATGGGCCAGGGTGTATATCATTCTATTGCACAGATTATTGCCGAAGAACTGGAAGTCGACCTTGAAAAAGTAAATATTCAATTTGCACAGGGTAATGAAAAAAAATATGGCAGTCAACTCACCGGTGGAAGTTCAACAATCCGTGGTGCATACAAAAACTTACTAAAACTTAGTGCCTCAGCACGTGAAGTATTAATTCAGGCCGCTGTAGCAAAATGGTCGGTACCTATTACTGAATGTTATGCGCTTGATGGTCACGTCATTCACAGGTCTACAGGGAAAAAATTTCACTACGGAGAACTTGTGGGAGATGCAGCAAAGATTCAACCTCCAAAAGATGTAGCGCTAAAGCCTCGTTCAGCCTATAAGCTGATTGGCAAGCCCCTGCATAGGAAAGATACCCCTTTAAAAACCAACGGTAAAGCCATCTTTGGAATTGACAAACGCATTCCTGGAATGGTGTTCGCTGCTGTTGAACGAAACCCAAGATTGCGTGGAAAAGTCAAAAGCTTCGATGATTCAGCTGCCAGAAAAATACCAGGTGTTACAAGTGTTATCAAAATTGCCATGGGCGTGTATGATATGGAGCGGGAAGGCATTGCTGTGATTGCCACCTCTACATGGGCAGCATTACAAGGAAAAAAAGCCCTCAAGGTAGAATGGGACGACAGCGGTTTTGAGTATGTAAATACTGCAGATATCTACAAAAAGCAGCGAGAAGTACTGTCTTCTGACGAAGGTAGGATTTTGAAAACACAGGGCGATCCTAAAGGGATTGTTGCAGACGCTAAAAAAGTGCTTGATGTGATATACGAGACGCCTTATCAATCGCATTGCGCAATGGAACCGCTTAACTGTATTGGCCACCACCGTGGCGACACGGTTGAAATCTGGGGCCCCGTTCAGGCGCCCAACTGGATTCAGGACTACATCAGCAAGAAGATGGGAATAGCCTTTGACAAGGTTATTGTAAACATGACTTTTCTTGGTGGCGGCTTTGGAAGGAAAGCGTTGACGGATTATCCACATGAAGCGCTTGTCATTTCTAAAGCCATCGGCCTTCCGGTTCAGGTAATATGGACGCGTGAAGATGATGCTACCCAAGGACCCTTTAGGCCCGGTATGTCTTACCGTTGTCAAGGTGTTATCGAAAATAATGAGGTGAGCGCCATAAAATTTCGGATGGCAGGTCAGAATAACGAGCATTTCCGCTCAGGAGATAATGGTAAAGCAAACCGCAGTACATCTGAGGGTTGGCTCAAACCCTACTTTGAGACTATCAAAAACATTAGTTTTTCGGATGTGCTTTTTCAGACACCAATACCTACAATGTTCTGGCGTTCAGTATATGCTTCCACTAACGGATTTGCTTATGAAAGCTTCGTAAATGAGCTGGCTCATCAGGCTGAAAAAGATCCGCTCGAGTTCAGGAGACAATATCTGAAAGACGACCGTACAGCCAAATTGATAGACAAGATCGAAGCTGTTTCGGGCTGGAAAAAACGCTCTAAAAACAGTGGATTTGGTTTGGCGGTTACTGAATGTTTCGGTACAACCGTAGCCCAGGTGGTCAAGGTATCCAAAAAGAAAGGAGAAACGCTGAAAATTGATAAAGTCTGGGCTGTGGTGGATTGTGGCTGGTATGTAAATCCGGATATCATACATGCCCAGATCGAAGGTGCAATCGTTATGGGGCTTGGTGCGGCTACCATTCATCAGATTACTTTTAAGGATGGGATTGTTGAGCAGCATAATTTCTACGACTATAAAATGCCCCGGATAACGGATATTCCGGCAATTGAAGTGCACATAATGGAAAATGATGCTGATGCAGGGGGGATTGGTGAACCGGGATTACCACCGTTTGCACCGGCGTTAACAGAAGCTATTTTCGATTTAACAGGTAAAAGAATTAGGAAATTGCCTTTCGATCTGGCAAGCATACAGTAAATTTAGTCGCAGTTTTAAATGCATTGCCCATCGAATGAAAGAAATATCAGACATTATAATTGCCTATCGTAAAGCTGAAAAAAGCAACCTGAAGGCAGCGCTGGCTACAGTAGTGAAAGTGGAAGGGTCATCCTACCGCCGTCCAGGCGCAAGGATGCTGATTACCGAAGACGGTATGCTGACAGGTGCCATTAGTGGCGGCTGTCTGGAGGGTGATGCCCTGCGCAAAGCACTTTCGGCCATTCATCAGGGCGAAAATAAGCTTGTTACCTATGATACGACAGATGAAGATGATGCAAAATTTGGGATTCAGCTTGGATGTAACGGTATTGTTTATATTCTTTTCGAACCGGTTTTTGCTGAGGACAAGCTCAATCCGCTTGAAATTTTATCCGCCGCCAATGCCAGGCGGGAGAACTACGTAATCACGACCTTGTTTTCCATTGAAACTAAAATCCAGCCTGGAACCACCCTTTTGTTCAGAAAAACAGATAGCCTGGAAAAATTACCGGCTGAAATTTCAGGTTCAATAAAAAATGATGCTTTTGATGTTTTAACCTTACAGCTATCAAGGTTCGAAAACTATCTGATCGGCGCAAATGAGATAGAGGCATTTCTCCAATTTATACCTCCACCTATCCAGTTAATTATTGCTGGGGCGGGTAATGATACCCAACCTCTTGCAGAAATGGCAAATATCTTAGGCTGGGAAATCATCGTTGTGGACGGGAGACAAACACATTGCAGTCTACAAAGGTTTCCGCAGGCCACTCAACTAATCATAGCCAAACCAGACAAGTTTTTGGACCAAATCTCGATTGATAATCATATGGCATTTGTACTGATGACCCATAATTATAACTATGATGTTGCGCTGTTAAACTTGTTATTGGAGAAGAATGTTTCATACCTCGGTATCCTTGGACCAAAAAAGAAACTGATGAGAATGCTTGATGAGTTGGGTAAACCAGAGATGGAAGAAAAGGTGCATGGCCCTATCGGGCTGGATATTGGAGCAGAAACAGCTGAAGAAATTGCCATTTCTATACTTGCAGAGATCAAATCAGTTTTTACCGGCGCAAGCACAGTTATGCTTAAAGATAAAAAACAGTCCATTCACCATTATGACTTAAAGGAATAAAAATGGATACGGCGATTATGATACTCGCAGCAGGCAATTCGAGCAGAATGGGAAAACCCAAACAGTTGCTTAGCTATAATGGGAAAACCTTTTTGGATATTGCCATAACTGAAGCGCTGAAAACAAACTTCCGCCCAGTTGTGATTGTCCTAGGCGCTTATGCAGAAGAAATCAAAAACCATTGTAGCAATCCGCAAGTTCATTACTGTATAAATGAAAACTGGCATGAGGGTATGTCTTCGAGTATCAAGGTCGGACTAAAAAACATAATTGATAATTACACTGAAAATATCATCATAGCTGTAGCGGATCAGGTTCACCTAACGAGTGAAATTTTGAATGCACTTAAAGTAGAACTGAGCTCTAGCAATAAAGGTATTGTGACCGCCAGCTATGCCGGAATTTCAGGGACACCAGTTCTTTTTTCGCGAAAATATTTCCAGGAACTATTAAATTTAGCCGGGCAATCCGGCGCAAAAAAAATAATTGATGCAAATGTTGAGGATTCTGCAACCATTTCCTTTGATCAGGGCGTAATTGACATTGATACCCCGGCGGACTATAATGATTTAATAAACAATAAATGATGATCATGTCATAAATCATAGGTTATGACTTTATCCTCCATTCCCGGCAGTAAATCCATCTGCGTCATCAATTCTTTTTAGTAATGCCGCACGCATTTCATCCAAAAATCTGGTTTTGCTAATGTCTTTGCGTTGTTTTATTTCAAGAAACCTTCTGTAATATCTTTTTAGGTTTACTTGAAAAACACCCTGAAAAACCTCAGCAATTTCAGAGAGCTCCGTTTTCCCATTATTGATTTGGCCCGTACTGTAAAGGGCGTAAAGAATTTCTATCAGATTAAGGCTTTCTCCGGTCCACTTCAATTTCTCCTTGTCGAAATGCGCAGGCGGCCTGGAAGTTAGAGAGTGATGTTCATCAACAATCAGATCATTCAAATGCCTCTGTAACATTTCAAAGGCCATAAACCTCGAGAAAAGATACTCGTGGCCAGTGCCAAATGAGGGGTCGACCCTTGGAACTGAACTTAAGCGTATATCCTTTGAAGAAGCTCCCCGCAGAAAAAAGAGGTGATCGAGTTCGTCGGTCCCTAACCTGTAATATTGATACTGAAACTCGTGCGTCCTGTAAAAACGGTTAATATAGCGTATCTGCTCATTATAATGATCTTTAAGTTTATTATCTTTTCCCAGGGGCTTTGTAGTGTCAATGTTGAGCAGTTCTGAATAAAATACCAGCCAGCGAACAAACCTGGGTTTTTCCACCTTAAAAAACCAGATTTCTTCCTCTTCATCAGTGAAATGATAATGTTCGATGAGTTTCCTTAAATCTTCTAGATATTGCTGAACGGTCAGTATCGCTTGCTTTAACATCGTTAATTTTGAAAGCCCATCTTTTTTGAGCATTTCCAAATCAGTTTTCATTTTCCCGTATAGGTCTTGACTTCTTTTTTTTAGCATATAATTATAGTTTAGCTTAAACCTGCCTTTAGTTAAACATCATTGAAGAGATTTTCCATTAGCCAGTGAGATTGAATAATAATTAAATAATTGTCCCTAAAATCCTACTTTTCCAAAAGATCATTTATTTCCAGAGAACCTTGAAGATGTTGTTAACTATCCGGTTAAAAAACATCAGGGTTCGAGGTAATGTACTAGTCACTTACAAAAGTGACCTGCAACTCTGCCAAAAATTGTCCCCGCAGCCGTGTATGGTGCGCCCCTGAAATACCCAAGTATCTTCTCATCCAGATCCGCCGGCTCCAGTTCAATAGCAAACTGGTCGGCCGCTCAAAAACTGTCAGGCCATAACCAAGGACCAAACCGTTTTAAAGAATAATACTTAAGCTCCTTATTCCCGAAACGATTTTCCACTACTTGGGAAAGCTGTTGCAATCTACGCTTTACCACCATCAATACTGCTCTCATCCGCGCCAGCGGAGTATTTCCTCCACACAAACCCTCATAGCATCTTTCTCCATTTGCTCCACCTAAAGCAACACCCCAATTTTTGATATAGCCCATAACATTTTTTTAAAAGGATTCAAACAAAAAAGCGTCAATTCCCGGGAACATAATAAAACCAGCACAAAAACCGTTTTAATTAATAACCTTCCGACAGGACAATATTATCAAGGTAAATGCACTGAAAAGTTGATTTGTGACACAATCGATAATTTATGCATAAACAAATCAATGATGAAGCCGATTTACTCGAAACACTCAGCTTTATTGTACCCCTCCCTGCATCCTTGCAAGACAGGGTAACCCGGGAGGCGATTACTGAGAATTTTAAACGCAAACACCTGCTACTCAAGCCAGGTGAAACTGCACGGAGACTTTATTTTATCCGCAGGGGTTTTTTACGCGCATTTTTCATCGACGAACATGGAAAAGAGTGCACCACATGGTTTATGGGACAGGGGGATCTGATGATCTCGGTTTATAGCTTTTTCACCCAACAGCCTGCTCATGAGTACATAGAAGTCCTTCAGGACTGTAAACTCCAGTCGATCAGTTGGCAGCAATTGAATGGTTACTACGCCGATTTCACGCAGGGAAATCTGATGGGCAGAATCGTCACGCAGAAGTATTACATCATGAGTGAGGAAAGGGCTATTTTCCTGCGCACCCAAACACCAAACCTCCGCTATGAAAAATTGCTTGAACACCATCCCGATATTGAGCAGCAGACCAGCCAGAACAACATCGCCTCCTATCTTGGAATTTCACGCGAAACTTTAAGCAGAATCAGGCGCAAAAAACTGAAACTGTGTCACCAGACACAAAACGGCCAAAATCCTGAACCAATATTTAACTACAAAAATTAACGCTATGAACACAAAAATCAAAACTACAATGCTTTTTTTACTGAAGATTTCTGGACGCCAAAATATTTTTAAACTTACGGTCTGTTAAAGGTGAGCGCCTTATACAACTATACAAATAGCTATTTCAAAAGTCAGTACATAATACTATTTAGACAAAAGAGAGTTTATATACAACTCTAACATTGTATAGCCATTAATGTCCATGATGTTGCGATCAGTAGGGTCAGTGGATTTTAGTCTCTTTGACCTTTCCCACTTATCCGCCATACCATCTTGATCGTCATCTATAGGTTCTCTTTCTGATTTGTATTCAGGCCATCCCCCAACCTGTTCGGGGGTGTCAATAATTCCTTGTTTGACACTATGTTTTTTGGCTTTATGAGGATTTAATATATCCAATATTATGCGTCTGTCCACTGCATCTCTTTGCGGAAAAGTTGCACCAGCATTTATCATCACCGAAGTAAATGCTTCCTGAGCAGAGGTGGTGTTTATGGCAGCATATTTTTCAATATAAAAGGGCTGGTCTTTGATAAGTCCTTTCCGCATATCGAATGGCAATTCGGATAGATCAATACCATAATCGTTATTTTTGGTCATCACGGAATCATTCTGCATTATGTTCCCTTTTAAGTACCATGTCCCAAGCCCTTTTGCCTTTTGCGCATTATAATTGGCTTTTACAAATTTAAGCCTGGAGACTGTTGCAGGGCCAGGAAGATAGTAATTATTGACAAGATTTATTGCTGAAGTGCCCCCGCTAATCTCGACCTCTCCCCCGTAGCAGGCATTTTCCGTTCCCCAGTTATAAATCACATTATATCTATAATCTACCAATGCAGTAGTATCATGTGCCCTGGCACCATTAAAACGAACTGTCCGGCTATTTTGATCAGCAATTAAGTTGTGGTGGAATGAAACCCGTTGGCCTCCCCAGACTCCGCCATAAGACCGTTTGCCCTTTGCGTGCCCTGCATCATAGAGGCCTTCACTTATAATACACCACTGGAATGAAACATTTTTGACATCATACAATGCTGCACATTCCTCGTTGGCCCAACTGAATGAGCAATGATCTATAATGATGTCATGGGCATTCTCGACATCAATTCCGTAAGAACCAGAGGGTAACCTACCTCCGGGACGAGACCGTAGGTACCTGATGATGATGTTACCATGGTTTTTGTCCTTAATTCCTGATGCACCATTAATAATCAGCGACCTCCCTTTCAGGCATATACCATATCCAGGTGCTGTCTGTCCTGCTATAGTTAGGTTGGATCTTTTTATCCTTAAATCACTTTTCAATTCTATTATTCCCGAAACCCTGAAAACAATTGTTAACGGATCATTTGGATAACTGTTCAGCGCCTCCCTTAAACTTCCATTTCCACTATCGTTAAGATTAGCCACCTGTACCACCATTCCGTTACGTCCACCTGAAGTAAAACACCCGAACCCTTCAGCCCCCGGAAATGCAAGCACTTTTTTTTGATCATAAGTAGCGTGATATCCGAAAATACCATATAACAAAAAAATACAGCATAGGAAAATAAGTTTTGATAGCATAGCAGCGTAATTAAAAAATCATAGAATTGTGTTTCAAAACTGCAAGTTAACAAAAAGCCCACATTTAAGATCTTTATAAATAGTGATGCCACGACGATTTTTTCAGCCTCGGCTACAACCTGGCTACAAGCATACAGCTACGATACTTCGAATATCAATAACTACGCATTCTCAGCAAAGAAAACACCTTACAGCTGACCAAAAAAGCTCGCATTATGGATTAAGATTATAAAATCACTTTTTTGTTATTTATATTGCCACACCAATTATAACAGATAAACACTATGCGCTTCTCACTCAATTTCTCAAAAAGTTCTCTTTTAATCAAAATATCCCTAATCGCATTTTTTGCAGCTATTTTATTCAGCTGTACATCGGATGAACACGGTTTAACAGAATCGTTTCAGCTAGCGGGCAATAACCGGCAGGAAATTAAAAAAACTCTTGAGCATTTCAATGCAGAAAAAAACGGTAAAAAGATTCGCGCAGCTGAATTTCTTTTATCACAGATGAAATATCAATTTCACCACGAAGGTACTTCAAAGGATAGGTACGATAGTCTGCTTAACATATTGAGTAAAGTTCCATACGAAAGGATGGAAAAACTTGATTTCATCTGGGACAGCTTGAGGAAATCTCTTAAAACACCAATCAGAGATGATGCTGATCTTGTTTGCGACCTAAAAAATATTTCTTCACAGAACTTAATTGAACATATTGATGCTGCTTTTGAAGCATGGAACAAGCCTTGGTCAAAAAATATATCTTTCGGGGATTTTTGCGAATATATATTACCATATAAGCTGGTTAACGAGCAGCCAGACAAATGGATGGTCAATATCCAAAAAAGGTATCATGCTCTCGCCGAAAAAAACAGCTCACAGACGGATCCTTATCAGATGTGCCTGGGTATTAATAACCAACTAAAAAAAGATTTTAAGATACGGTCATTCCCTTCTATCTGGGATCTAAATTTTCATGAGTTGGATATGTTAAAGTCGGGAAAATGCTATCATGCGACCCAGTACACAACTTATGTCATGAGATCACTGGGAATACCTATAGCCATGGATTTCACCCCATATTGGGGGAACATGAACGGGGGACATGAATGGAATGCTTTAATATTCAATGGCCACCCGGTTCCATTCATTGGGTCTGAATCTGATCCAGGGCTAACAAAAATTGATCTTGCACGACAAAGGAAAAGGGCAAAAATATTCCGTAGAACTTATAGTTTCCAACCGCAAAGCCTGGCTGCGATAACAAAAGACCCTTTAGATATCCCGGCACTCTTTAGGTCTGCTCAACTTAGGGATGTAACTGATGAATATATCCCCGTCTCAGATGCCGTGGTGAACAATCTGCCCTCGTCTCAAAACGGAACACCGTTATACATCTGTGTTTTCAACCGTCAGGAATGGGTGCCCACGGCATGGGCAATGATCAGGCACGGAAAATCAAAATTTGTAAAAATGGGAAGGGATATCATCTACTTACCAATGTATTATCAATCTGGAGAACTCTCAGCTGCCGGCAGTCCTGTATTTATCAACAGCAAAGGATTATCTGTTCAGATCAACGACGATGGAGATAAAACAAACCTGGTTATCAAACAGAAAAGTCCGGAAGGCCCAAGTATTACAAAAGGACAGGAATATGAGCTGTTGATCTGGCAAGGCAAATGGGAACCGGTTGAGAAAAGAACTGCGACTGCAGATTCAATTGTTTATAACGGGATTTCAAAAAATGCGCTCTACCGGATAACAAGCAAGGACAAAATGTCAAAAGAAAGAATTTTTATCATTGATAACTGTAAGCCGCTCTGGAAATGAAAAAAAAGATATTAGCCGTTACAATTATTGTCTTGTTTATAGGCTGCAAACGCAAAAACCAGATCGACGTCAATTTTTCGCATCTTCAGAATATGGAGGATGTATCTGATACAATCGAATTAACAAAAGAAACTAAAGTTAGTATTTATTGTACCGGGGAATTGAAACCGGATTGGGCAAATGTTAGTCGTAAATATATTGGGCAAGACGATGATGTCGAAGTTTTTTTTAGACAGGCTGGCAAAAATATAAAAAAAATAATATTTAAAGAGTCAGCTAAAAAAGGAGATACCTTGGTAGCTGAAATAGACCAGGTTAAATGCATCCAGCATTACGATAAGCTTTTGCGGAAATACGTCGCCTTCATTACCATTCCCCGCAAACTGGTTTTAAATGAGGCTCGTCAGGATAATTCCTTTGAATTTGATGTCGCAATTGGTGATAATGATGATGGCATTAAGCAAAAAGCAAAATTATGTTGGGCGGGTCACAAGGACCCTCTTTTTGAAGCAAGGTTGTCGAGTAGAATAATGCTTGCAGACCATGATTCAGTATCACAAGACCGAAGAGTGGCAATAGCAAAGAAGATCACGCATCCGGCCACGGACCTGGCAGTTTTTCCACGATACATGATCGGAAACCTTGTTGCTGGGCAGGTTAACGATGTAGATGATCTGTCGGGATTTTTTAGTACAGGTTGGGACAATGATAACATTTATCTTTTATTTGAGATTAAAGATTCTGAACAAAGAAAATTTAGAAACGAAATCCTAGCCAAAGATGATAATTTTGTAGACAAGGGATGGATTGAAGATCTCAAAGGCAAGAAAATCTGGCAGATGAACCTGATTCAATCAAAGCCTGGGGGTGGTGCGTTGAAAAACCAGTATTGCGACACCCTACTGTCATTAGTTCCTGGAAAGTATGTTACTAAATATTCTACTGACGAATCACACGCTTGGAATGCCTGGGACGCTCCAGCACCGAAAAAGAAGTTTTGGGGTATTACGGTTTCGAGCAGATAAAATGTATTAGTTAACAGACCATTTGGTAATATCCTACACACTTTTGCTAATATAATATCAGATATCGTAAAGTTATCTTCCGATTTTTATTGATAGATAATCGTGTCCTTGACGATTAAGAATCAAATATAAATTAAAGGTATATTGGGGATTTCAGGGATAGTAGACACCGGATTTCAATCCAAAGTGTGCACCCGGCTTTAGTCCCTGGAGCCAGGGAAATTTGATTCAATCTGTCCCAAAGATAAAAGTTCATCCGAAATTTCAGCTTTCGGTTTTTAAGTACGGCGATCTGCCCTGCCAGGTTTTCAGAATAGATTTTGGATCCCTGAATCTCTAAAAGGCCCAACAGGCATCATCCTAAATGCGCCCAGGGACGAAAAAACAGGCCATCTAAACTATATCACCAAGATCAATCTACACTTTCTTTTTAAGCGGATTTTAAAGCATCTGCAGCGCGTTTTATCACCCGGACGATAGAAGATTCCGGAAGGCTAAAAACCGACTTTAAAAACGCTAAAAATCAGCCGACTGCACACTTTAAGCGATAATCAGTGCACATTTTGAAGCGAAATGAGTGGTCATTTTGGTCAGGAATGAGTGGCCACTTTTCGGATAATCCCCA